>Ga0256824_10000998_pt1 | contig 10922 bp, 11 predicted proteins | sample CV67metaG_FD_191570 | JGI IMG/M metagenome (GOLD analysis project Ga0256824, IMG submission 191570) | Hydrothermal vent microbial communities from East Pacific Rise, Pacific Ocean - CV67 | ecosystem: Environmental > Aquatic > Marine > Hydrothermal vents | place: Pacific Ocean: East Pacific Rise...
AGCCTCAAATGGATTGTTTGTAGATTTTAAATTTTTCTCAAAAAGATGGACAATAACCTCTGTATCTGTTTGACTTAAAAATTTAACACCATCTTTTATAAGCTCTTTTTTTAATTCAACATAGTTTTCTATGATTCCATTATGAACAACATAAGATGATTCCCCAATATGTGGATGAGCATTTAACTCTGTTGGTTTACCATGTGTAGCCCATCTTGTATGACCAATACCAATAGAAAAACCATCAGTTTGAAAATTTTTAGTTTTCTCTTCAAGATTTACAAGTTTACCAATAGCTTTAAAGGAATCAAATTTACCATTGTTTAAAACTGCTATACCAGCAGAATCGTAACCACGATACTCTAACTCTTTTAGTCCATCAATTAAAACTTTTTTTGTGTTATTTTTTCCAAGGTAACCAACTATTCCGCACATTTAGTATCTCCTGTTATCTCTTCATCTTTTTTTATAAATTCTAAGAAAAAAACTAAGAAAATAGATAAAATTAAACCTGTTATAAAAGCAACTACTATAATTAATTTTTTCTTAGGTTTTACGGGGTAATCATAAACTATATATCTACCAATAACTTTACTATTTTGAACATTTAAAGTAGAGTTTTTAGAATTTAATTGCTCTATCTCTTTTTCTAATTTTCTTTTTTCATTTGGTAATTCTACATTTAACTTATAGTCTAAATCTTTAAGTACATTATTTAAAAGATTCTCTTTTTTTACTTCTAAAGTAGGAATTGTTTCTAGTTTTATAGTATCAATTTTTAGTTTTAAATCTTCTATACTATTTTGTGCATTTAAAATTAATGTTTGATAATTCATTATTTGTAGTGATGAGGTTAATGAACTTTTACTTTTTTTATAGATACTTTTTATAGCTTTTGTATAACTATCTAATCTTGTTGATGTCAATTCAACTTTTTTTTCTAAAGTTGGGAGAGTTACTTTTTTGTAAAAATCTATTTTTTTATCTATTTTGACAACATCTTGAGTTTTTAGTAGTACTATTTTCTCTTTAATTTTCTTTATTTTATTGTTTTTTATATCTTCTATATCTAACTTAAGTAGTTCAATCTTATTTTTATTATCTAAAATAAATTGGTCTATTTTTGGTTGGTATTTGCTTTGAATGTATTTTACAACTTCTTTATTTTTCTTTAATGCTTCATCATTAGAGATAGCTTCTGTTTTTATCTCAATAAAATTTTTCAATTTTTTACTAGTAGATATACTACTAACTTCAGATACAAAATCTTTTTTTGTAGATAGTTTATCATCAACATTAAAAATAAGAGTTAATGTTTTAACTAAGGTACTAGAATCTTCAAGTAAAATTTTACTCGAAGATTCTTTTGTGTTTTGAGTAGTAAATCCAATTTGTAGGTTAGATTTTACTTCATAGATTGGTGTTCTTGTAAATGCCCAACCAACAGCCATAAAAGTAATAAGTGAAGTGAAAATAGCAATAAAAAGTTTATGTTCCATTAAAGTGTGCCAAAGTTCTCTTAAGTCAATCTCATCTTCTTCTATGTATCTAATTTGTGTGTTGTTCATTTTTTCTCCAAAATCTATATAAAAATTTATATTAATATATAATAGGATAGAATTTTATTTAAATTTTTTATATTGTAACTTAAATGATTTAAAAATATTTAGAAAAAATACTCAATAACAACGGAAAAATTTTATGAAATATAGTAAAAATTTTTATCAAATAAAATCAAATGAAACAATTTTTGAATCTTTAAAAGATGAGATGGATAGTGTTGGTTACTATAAACTTCCATTTAATGATATAACTTCTATAAAAGATTTTGCTCAAACTGTTACTCAAAAACATATAGCAGTTATAGGTGTTGGTGGTAGTAGTTTAGGGACATTTGCTATATATGATTTTTTAAAAAGAAGTTATAACTATGCTAAAACACTCTCTTTTTTCGATACAACTGACCCCATAGATATAAATGCGAAAATTAAAAAGTTAGATTTGGAAAATACTCTGTTTATAATTATTAGTAAGTCTGGAACTACCATAGAAACTATAAGCATATTTAAATATCTTCACACTAAAACAGTTTTAGATAAAAAAAACTGTGTAGTAGTAAGTGAAGATGATAGTAAACTAACAGCTTATGCTAAACAACACAATATGAAAAGATTCGTGTTAGATAAAGATGTAGGTGGAAGATTTTCTGTATTTAGTGTAGTTGGTCTTTTACCATTAGCATCAGTAGGTGTAGATATAGAGAGATTACTAGATGGTTGTAAAAAAGTCTATAACTCATTTTTTGAAAAAGGGGAGTTTTACCATCTACTTATGGAAAAAGGTAGGTTTATAGTTGAAAATAAATACCGTTTTAACATTAATGTTGTGTTTAGTTACTCCTCAACACTCAAAGGGTTTAACGATTGGTATGTTCAACTTTGGGGTGAAAGTTTAGGTAAGTTAAATATAAACCAAACAAGACAAGCTTTTACCCCCATAGGTCTTATAGGACCCATAGACCAACACTCTTTTTTACAGCTAATAGCAGAGGGTAAAAGAGATAAAACTGTAACTTTCATAAAGGTTCAAAGTAGAGATGACGATACTAAGATTCCAGATGTAACTTTGGAAAATTTAGAGGAGTTAGACTACATAAATAACTTAAGTTTTAACGAACTAATCTCATACCAAGCAGATTCTACTATTGAAGCTATTCATAATATGGGGGATATCCCTTATGATGTTATAACCATAAAAAAAGTAGATGAATACAATTTAGCAAAGCTTATGTTTGGTTACCAACTTTTGACATCAATAGTTGGTAAATTTGTACAGATAAATACATATAATCAACCAGGAGTAGAAAGTGGTAAGGTTATACTAAAAACTATGTTGAAAGAGAAAAAAAACTTAAAAACAGAGGAAAATAGATAATGATTTTAGTAACAGGAGGAGCAGGATATATAGGCTCTCATACTCTTATAGAGTTAGCAAATGCAAATTGTGAATTTGTGGTATATGACAACCTTTGTAACTCTTCACAAGAATCTTTAAAAAGGGTCTCTAAAATTATAGGTAAAGAGGTTGTTTTTGAAGAGGGTGATATTAGAGATGTTAAAAGAATGGAAAATATTTTTAAAAAATATAGTATAGATTCTGTTATACATTTTGCTGGACTTAAAGCGGTTGGTGAATCTGTAGAAAATCCTATTGAGTATTATGATAACAATGTAAATGGTACTCTGGTTTTACTAAAAGTTATGAAGAAATACAATTGTAAAAAAATTGTTTTTTCAAGTTCTGCTACTGTTTATGATGAGGTAAATAGTTCTACATATATTCCATTAAAAGAGAGTGATTCAACAGGAAAAACTACAAACCCTTACGGTTCTACAAAGTATATGATAGAGAGAATCTTAAGTGATATCTACACTAGCGACAATGAATTTAAAATAGTGATATTAAGATATTTTAATCCAGTAGGAGCTTATGAAGATGGAACAATTGGAGAAGACCCCAATGGAATCCCAAATAACCTAATGCCATTTATAGCTCAAGTAGCTGTTGGTAAAAGAGAATATTTAAATGTATTTGGAGATGATTATGATACTAAAGATGGTACAGGTGTACGAGATTATATACATGTAGTAGATTTAGCGAATGCTCATTTAAAGGCTATAGAGTATTTGTATAGTAATAGGTTTAATGTTGAAAATTCAATTTTTAACATAGGAACAGGCTATGGATATTCAGTTTTAGAGATGCTAAAAGATTATGAACAAGCAAGTGATGTAAAAATAAATTATAAAATAGCACCAAGAAGAGATGGAGATATAGCAAAATGTTTTTCAAACTCTAGTTTAGCCAAAAAGATTCTAAAATGGGAAGCTACAAAAACATTGAAACAGATGTGTATAGATAGTTTTAGATGGCAAAAAAATAACCCAAATGGATATAAAAAACAATGATTTATAGCTAATAATTTAAAAATAGCTTTAATCAAAAGTTTATATTCTTTTACCTATAATCCAGTTTATATTGTAAAAAGGGTAGATGAATGAAAATAGCAATAGCAGGTACAGGGTATGTAGGACTAAGTAATGGTATGCTTCTAGCACAACATAATGAAGTAGTAGCATTAGATATAATCCCCCAAAAAGTAGAGATGCTTCAAAATAAAATATCTCCCATAGAAGATAAAGAGATAAGTGAGTTTTTAAAAAAAGATAACATTAACTTTAGAGCTACATTAGATAAACAAGAAGCATACAAAGATGCTGACTTTATCATCATCTCTACCCCAACTGACTATGACCCTAAAACAAACTACTTTAACACTAAAAGTATAGAGTATGTTATAGCTGATGTGTTAGAGATAAACCCTAACGCTACGATGGTTATAAAATCAACTGTACCAGTTGGCTATACAAAAAGTATAAATGAAAAGTTTAACACTACAAACATCATCTTTAGCCCAGAGTTTTTAAGAGAGGGTACAGCACTTTATGACAATCTAAACCCAAGCCGTATAATAGTTGGTGAAAAGAGTGAAAGAGCAAAAACTTTTGCGAACCTTTTAGTAACGGGTGCTACAAAAGAAAACATAGATGTACTTTTTACAGATTCAACAGAAGCAGAAGCTATAAAACTTTTTGCTAACACATACCTAGCTATGAGAGTATCATACTTCAACGAACTAGATTCTTATGCTCAAACACATAATCTTAATACAAAAGATATCATTACTGGTGTAGGACTAGATCCAAGAATAGGAACACATTACAATAATCCAAGTTTTGGTTATGGTGGTTACTGCTTACCAAAAGATACAAAACAACTTTTAGCAAACTATAGTGATGTACCTAGTAATATGATAGAAGCTATAGTAAAAGCAAATAGTACAAGAAAAGACTTTGTGGCAGATAGTATTTTAGCTAAGAATCCTAAAATAGTTGGAATCTACCGTTTAACTATGAAAAGTGGAAGCGATAACTTTAGAAGTAGTGCTATACAAGGAATCATGAAACGAATCAAAGCAAAAGGTATAGAGGTGGTTATATATGAACCAGCTATGAGTGAAGATGAATTTTTTAACAGTAAAGTTCTAAAAGATATAGATGATTTTAAAAAGTTAAGTGATGTTATAGTTGCTAATAGACTAGAAGATAGCATAATGGATGTAGAAAATAAAGTATATACTAGAGATATTTTCAATAGTGATAGTTAAAGAGTTTATATGAGATTGTCAATTCAAGAAATCTCTTTGTTGAAAAAAACTTTAAAAAACTTATCTAATGATGCTAGTTTATACCTTTTTGGAAGTCGTGTTGATGATAAAAAAAGAGGTGGAGATATAGACTTACTTGTTGTTTCAAAGAAGTTTACCAAACAACAATTCAGAAAATTTAGAATAGAATTTTTTAAAGAGTTTGGTGAACAAAAGTTAGACATAATAGTAGACGATGGCAGTTTTAAAAATCCTTTTCATAAACTAATTTATCAAAAGGCTATAAAATTATGATGTTAGCAAAACTTCAACAAGATTACAACCTTTTAAAAAAGCAACTTTTTTGGATAAAATTATCTTATGATGAATGTAAGATAATTGGTATAAAAAAAGAGTATCATATAGATGAATTTGGTAAGTTTGAAACTTTATGTAGTAGATATAGCCGAAGTATAGATTTTCTTATAAGAAAAATGTTTAGAACAATAGATAGCTTTGAGTTTGAAAATCAAGGTACATTAGTAGATGTTGTAAATAATGCTCATAAAAGATATAAGAGATACTATAGTTCATGAGTATATTGAAGATAATTTACTTGATGTTTTTGAAGAAGTGTTAGAGTACAGTGAAAAGTTAATAACCATTATAAATACAACCATAAGTTATATAAATAGAATTGAAGGTGTTGAAAAATGAAGATACAGATAATAATAGATATAAATATAAAAGAAGGAGGCATTAAATGTCAAATTATAAAATAGCAGTAATAGGATTAGGATATGTAGGTTTACCACTAGCCCACGCCTTTAGCAGTAAATATAAAGTAGTAGGTTTTGATATAGCTCAGTGGAGAATAGATGAACTAAAAAGTGGTCACGATAGAACACTAGAACTAAGTGAAACACAAGTAAAAGAAGCCTTATCTAACAATATGGAATTTACAAATAAACTAGAAGATATAAAAGATTGTAATATCTATATAGTAACAGTACCAACACCAATAGATAAACATAAAAAACCAGACTTAACACCACTAATAAAAGCAAGTGAAAGCATAGGTAAAATACTTAAAAAAGATGATATAGTAATATACGAATCTACTGTTTACCCTGGAGCAACAGAAGAGGATTGTGTACCAGTTCTTGAAAAATACTCATCTCTAAAATTTAACCAAGATTTTTTCTGTGGATATAGCCCAGAAAGAATAAACCCAGGTGATAAAGAACATACTGTTACAAAGATACTAAAAGTAACAGCAGGAAGTACACCAGAGATAGGTAAAAAAGTAGATGAACTTTACTCAAGTATCATAACAGCAGGAACTCACCTAGCTCCAACTATAAAAGTAGCAGAAGCTGCTAAAGTTATAGAAAACTCCCAAAGAGATATAAATATAGCATTCGTAAATGAACTAAGTATGATTTTTAATAAACTAGATATTGATACAAACGCAGTTCTTGAAGCAGCAGGAACTAAATGGAACTTTCTTCCTTTTAGACCAGGTTTAGTTGGTGGTCACTGTATAGGTGTTGACCCTTACTACTTAACTCATAAAGCACAAGAGGTAGGTTATAACCCAGAAATAATCTTAGCCGGAAGAAGACTAAACGATAATATGGGAATCTATGTAGCTTCTCAAGTTATAAAACTTATGATAAAAAAAGGTCATAAGATAGAAGGCTCAAAAGTTTTAGTTCTAGGTATAACTTTTAAAGAGAATTGTCCAGATATAAGAAACTCAAGAGTGATAGATGTTATAAAAGAACTTCAAGAGTTTGGATGTGATATAACAGTAAGTGATTACTGGGCAGATAAAGATGAAGTTACAAGAGAATATAACTTAGAACTTCAAGAAACACCAAACTATAATGATTATGATGCCGTTGTTTTAGCAGTCGCTCATAATGAGTATAAGAAGATAAAACTAGATAATAAAAATCAAGTAGTATTTGATATAAAAAATATTTTAGAAAAAAGTGATGGTAGATTATAAAATATGATTAAATTACTTGAGCAGATAAAAAAAGGTGAAAGCCAAACAACTGAGTTTAAACTCTCTTTTCAAAAAGAGGTTATAGCTTCTGTAGTTGCTTTTGCCAATGCTCAAGGTGGTAAAGTTTTTATAGGTGTAAATGACGATGGTAAGATAGTTGGTGTAGATATACAACAAGAAAGTTTACAAAACTGGATAAACCAGATAAAACTTAGTACAGTACCTTCTGTTATACCTGACATTTACATTGAGACTATCTCTGGTTGTAGCTTAGTTATTATAGATGTTAAAGATATAAAATTATGTGAGTTTGAATATAGTTTACTTGGTGATATAGTAGGTAAAACTAAAAAGGCAAAAAGAACTATAGAAATTTTTAATCTTAATTATAAAAGTTTAGTAGAGCAAAGAGCAAGGATAAGTAAGCAAATAGAAAGTTGTAGAGCATATTTAAATTATGATTTATTTGAATTTTTTGGTGAGTTTAAAAGCTTTTTAGTATTTTTAGGTAAAGTAGAAAATAGGATAACAAATGAAGCCTAAGAGTTTGATTTAGAAATATATTTAAAGGATATATTTCTAAATCAAATTTATTTGATGATATATAAATGGTGCTTTTAAGTAAGTCAATTAAAATTAAAGGATAAAAAATGAAAAAGATTAAAATTTTTATGGGATATGATAGAGGAAGCAGAATACCTGCACATGGGTTAATGGAGAGTATATTGGAAAATACTTCTATACCTGTTGAGTTTGAATTTATGCATAAAGGTTCATTAGGAAGTATCTTTACAAGAGAGATGGGTCCACATGATAGTACAGAATTTAGTAACAGTAGATTTTTAGTTCCGTATTTAAGTAATTATGAAGGATATTCAGTATTTATAGATAATGATATGGTAGTTACAGGTGATGTTGCTGAATTACTAGATTATATTGATGAAACTAAAACTGTTATGTGTGTAAAACATAATCAAATAGTTAAGGCAGGAAAGAAATTTTTGGATATGCCACAAAGTGGGTATAGTCTAAAAAACTGGACAAGTGTTATGATCTTTAACAATGCTAAATGTAAAGCATTAACTCCAGAATATGTAAATACTGCACCAGGATTAGATTTACATCAATTTAAATGGATTAAAAATTTTGATCCTCAAAATGATGTTGGAGATATTCCATTAACATGGAACTATTTATGTGATTCAGAATTTAAAGGTAAGGATCAAGTAAAAGGAATACCAAAACTAATTCATTATACCGAAGGTGGACCATTTTTTGAACCAACAAAAAATTGTGAATATGCAGATGAATGGTTGAAAGTATATAATGTAATGAATGATTTTAGAAATCAAAATGTAAGTCTTAGAAAATAAAAAAGTATGTTATCTATTAAAAATAATGATATACTTAATATTGCTCGTAGAGTTATAAAAATAGAGTCTGAAGAAGTGAATAATCTATCACTTCTTTTAGATGATAATTTTTCAAAAGCAATTAAAGCAATCTTAAACTCAAAAGGTAAATTTATAATATGCGGTATGGGTAAATCTGGTATCATTGGTAAAAAAATAGCAGCAACTTTAGCAAGTACAGGAACAGCAAGCTTTTTTTTACATCCAGGAGAAGCTTATCATGGTGATCTTGGTATGATAGAAAAAGAAGATATTATTTTACTTATTTCTAACTCAGGTGAAACTGATGAAATACTTAAAATAATACCTTTTTTAAAATCACAAGGTAATATAGCAATATCAATGAGTGGTAATCCTAATTCAACATTAGCAATAAATACTAATTATCATTTAAATATAGCCATAGAAAAAGAGGCTTGTCCTTTAAGTTTGGCTCCTATGTCATCTACCACGGCAACACTTGTGATGGGCGATGCAATAGCTGCAGCACTTATGAAATTAAAAGATTTTAAAGATGAGAATTTTGCAAAATTTCATCCTGGTGGAAGTTTAGGTAAAAAATTATTAACAAAAGTATCAGATATAATGATAAAAGACAATTTACCAATTTGTAAACTAGATACAAATATTAAAAATATTATTCATATCATTACAAAAGGTGAATCTGGATTGGTTGTAGTAATAGATAATAATATTATCAAAGGTATTATAACAGATGGAGATATACGAAGAACTATGGAAGATAAAGAAACTGAGTTTTTTTCTTTACAGGCACAAAATATTATGACAAAGAATCCTAAAAGTATATCTCAAAACATTAAGTTAAATGAAGCCAGTGAATTAATGTCTTCTTATCAAGTGAATGCATTAATCGTTATAAATAGTAATCAAGAATTTGTAGGTATTATAAAAATGTATAATATAGGAATATAAAAGTTGATTAAATCTTTACAATTTAAATTACAAAATAAAAATTCTTTTACATATATGGCTTATAAAATATTAAGTAGTCAGCTTATATCATCTGCTATATTATTTATATCATCTATTATTCTTATTCGAACATTATCCAAAGATGATTATGGGTTGTATGTTTTAATAATTGCTTTTTTTGCTTTTTTTGATCTTCTATTAGGTGGCACAGATGCTTCTTTGGTGAGATTTATTCAATCTAGTGGCAAAAGTATGCAACATAAATTAATTGCAGCAGTTTTTTCTATAAAAACAATTATAGTATCTATGATACTAATAGCATTATATTTATTATATGATACATCAATTAATATGTTAAATATTAATAATGATAAATTACATATATACTATTTGATGTATATTATAATATCAATTTCATTTTTATTTAAATATATAGCTACTACAATATCAACTATTATCAATGCATATATGCTATATGATTTGATGTTTAAATTATCGGTTTTAAGTTCAATAGTTACTTTATTTATCTCATCTAGTATTTATTTTTGGAAATTAGAGATATGGCAATATGTTTTATTGACTACTATGTGGTCGTTTTGTTATACTGTATTATTAGTAATTGTATTTTATAAACAAAAACTTATATCATTTAAATATATTAAGAAATATATTAATTTAACTGATATTCAATATATAGTTAAAGATAAAATTTTATCTTATTCTTTACCATTATTTGGAGTAGGAATTTTAAGTTATATTAAAAATTATCTTCCTACTTATATATTTGGTACTATGATTTCACTTGAATCTTTAGCAGTATATAGTATATTTAAAAAACTTACAGATTTTTTACATAAAGGATATGCAAGTTTTATACAAAGGCTTTATCCTAAATTATTTAAGATGATAGATAGTAAAAGTAAAGCTATCGACAAACTTTTTTGGATAGGACTAATTTTAAGAATATTTATATTTATAGGTATGTATTTTAGTTATGATTTTATACTTAATATTTATAATATTACTGAAGGAGAATACGATAAGTTTATATTTATTACACTTCTTAGTGTTTATTTATTAATGTATTTTGCTACATATAGTCATATTATAATTATGAGTACAAAAAATACCTTAGGTATCTTCATATCTTCTTTTTTAAGAAATATTCCATCATTATTTTTAATGTATTATTTATTTAATTATTATGGGTTAATTGGTTTATTGTTTTCTATTTATATTAATGCTTATTTAGGTACAAGTTATATTATATATTTAGCATATAAAATAAGTAATAAGTCTTATTTATTATATATATATTATTTAATACTATTTTTTTCATCTATCCTTTTATATAATT
>Ga0256824_10000999_pt1 | contig 10921 bp, 8 predicted proteins | sample CV67metaG_FD_191570 | JGI IMG/M metagenome (GOLD analysis project Ga0256824, IMG submission 191570) | Hydrothermal vent microbial communities from East Pacific Rise, Pacific Ocean - CV67 | ecosystem: Environmental > Aquatic > Marine > Hydrothermal vents | place: Pacific Ocean: East Pacific Rise...
CAGGAAATGACCTTGAACGTGCAACAGATATTATAAAATCAATGGTTCAAACTTACGGTATGAGTGATGTAGCTGGTCTTATGGTTCTAGAGAAGTCTCGTCAATCATTTATAGGTGGTACTCAGCAGGCTACTCGTGAATATAGTGACAAGATGGCAGAGAACATGGATGAGTTCATTAAATCATCTCTGAGTGAGCACTACAAGAGTGTTGTCGCTAGATTAGAAGAGTACAAAGGTGCTATTGAAGATATGGTTGCACTTTTATACAAAAAAGAAAACATTACAGGCGAAGAGGTTAAAGAGATTATTATTAACTTTGAAAAAGCCAATGGTATTGACTCGAAGGTTGCTCCAACGACTGATGAGATTGCAGATGAGTTAAAAGAAGATGCTAAAATGTCTAAAAAAGACAAAGAGGAAGAGTAGGTTTTTAGCCTACTCCTTTGGATGTTGCTTCTTAAAAAGCAACTTGTCCGTGTCTATCTCAAAGTTAAAAAACTCTGAGCGAAAAACTTGATCCCCCACTTTACTAAACTGTATCACAGCCCCTTCATTGTTACTAATTTCTAAATACAAAAGACCTAATGCATAACGACTCTCTAGCATGTTTGTATCTTTCATTTTAGCCAGTTCTAAAAGTGCGATAGCATTACCATGATGTCCTGCCGCAGTAGAAGCTACTGCACCCAAGAAAAGTGTATATGCATCTCTAACCTTCAAGTCGTCAATCAGGGTATTATATAGAGTGTAAGACTCCTCATAAGAGCCATTGTAGAGTGCTGTTAAAGCCAAAGCACTTGTTAACTCTTTGGTCTGTCTATGTGTTGACTCTAAAACAGCTCTTAGTTGCTCTTTTAAGAAATATAATCTCCCCGTAATAAGATTTTGTTGAATATAAAGATAGCGTGTAATATAGGGGCCATAGTAGAGGTCTTGAAAGTTAAACTTCTGCTCTTTGAGATATTTATCTACCTTTTGTGCATACTGTTTTGCTTCTAAATCACCAAAATGAGCATCAATATACATCATGTGAGGGACTATATCACTTGGTAGAAGTATCGTTAACTTATGCGCTGACTTTTTAGCAATATCAGCTCTATTGAGTCTAAGTGCAATAATAATATCCATAGCCAAATAGAGTGGTCTCTGCTCATACGCATTATCTAACCAATCAATCGCAGAGATAATATTGTTTCCACTTATACTAAGAAGGGCCTGATAAAACTCTTTTTTCTCACTCTCATCCTCATCGGCAATAGCATCTTTTATGATGGACCTTAACTTAGGATTTTGTTTATTTATTAGTTGAGAACTCATAAGTGCATAGATACCAGAGAGATAGTTTTTTGCATCTAAATGATACGAACGGATAAAGTGCTTATGTGCATTAAGCATATCTCCCATTTGAGCATATGTAAGTGCAAGATTATAGTGTAGTACAGAGTGTTTTGGCTGAATTTTGACTAATTTTTGGAGTGCCTCATTTGCCTCACGAGTTTTAAAAGAGAGTGCTTTTTTAATCGCCTTTGCTATCCCTAAATTTACACTTGATGATGAAGCACTACGTTTGAGATACTCTTTGGCAGAGTCAACATTATCAATAAAAATATTTGCGGCACCTTTGCGCATATAGCTAATGGTCTGATTGGCATTAAATACTTTATAAGGGGAGAAGTAAAATATTTTAGCATACATAAGAAGTCTAGAATTATCTAGCTTATCTCTGTAGTTTTCTTGTGCTTTAGTCTCGTTAAATAGAGACTCTTTTAATGTCACTTTAATTGGGTAATGTGTGTAAACTTGCTCAGGGAACATATCTGTAACATTTTTAATCTCTTTTGCCGCACTAGCTACCCTACCCGCTTTTAAATTAACAAAACCAAGTGCAAGTGCAGACTTAACTGGCTCAATGTTGTTTAAAATAGACTCTTTAAAATGCTGTATTGCTAAAGTATAGTCACCAACTCGTGCATATAAAAGAGCCATACTAAAAGAGTCTTTGAGTTCAAAATTGTGCTCAATGGATTCGATTGAATCATAGTTGTTTTCAAAAAAAGCATCAATTTTTGCTTTAAGATGCTTTTGGGCTTCTGGGTACTCATCGGATGTTCTGTTTGTTAAGGCACTGAGGGCTTCTAGGTAGTTACCATTATAGTAGTTAATAAGTGTGTAGTAATAAGAGTAAAGAGGCGAATTTATCTCACTAGGAAGGTAAGCATGGGCTAAATCTATGTAGTATTTAAAGCTCTCCTCATCTTCAAGATGTATAGCACATACGGCAGCATTTATAGCACTTACACATCTTTTCTCATCATTTTGTATCGCTTTTTGAAAACTTTTAATTGCAACTTTATACTGCTCATTTTTAAGTTGTGCTACACCTAGGTTATAGTGAGATATAGCCTCACTATACAGGGCAATTTGCTCATACAGATGGAGCGCTTTGCTTTTAGAACCATTTGTATAGAGGTAGTTTGCTTTTGCAATCATATTCTCTAACTTACTTGGCTCTATTATCTGTATAGTCTCTTCTTGAAGTTTCTCTTCGATAGAGTCCATTGAGACAAGTGTTGCATCTTGGGAGTCTTTAAATAGGAGTAAAAACAAAATAACTATAATTAAGATTAAAGCTAAAGCAGCACCACTAAAAATAATTATTTTTTTCTTTTTTGCATCTTGCTTTTCACTTGATACTGCCGTATTATCATCGGTATCATCAAAAGTCGCAGCATCACTCTCTTGTATTATAATAATATCGTCTTGTATGTCTGCCATTATCTACCTTTTTCTAACTGTTATAATAGCAATAAAAGTACCAGATTTCAAATATTTATGATAAAATGATTCTATAGTAGATATGAGGAGATAATGTGAATAAGATATTTTTAGTTCTCAGTATAGTAATCGCCCTCTTTATAAATGGATGTAGCACTCCATCTCCTCATACTCCCCAGAGTAAAAAACCACCTAAAAAAAAGAAAATCATAAATAGTACACTGCCCACTGGCTATAAACTCCTCAAACTTGATACTCTTCGCATATCCATTGCCGTACCAAAAGGCTGGAAGATTCACAAAGAGCTACTTTATGGGCAATCACACTATTTTATAGGCATACTCAACGATACCTCAGATAGCAGGATAGACAGTGCAGAGATATGGGATACTTTCTTAACAAATCCTTTTAATATACATGGAGTGCATATCCAGAGTATCGATGGATCACCACAAAGCATTGAGACAGAACTCAATACGAATACCCTTCCCTACCCTGTTATTTCAGATAAAAATCTATCTAATAAGAGGTATGTTATACGAAGTGTTTTGAAAAAAAGTGCTCATAATGGCTATTATCAATTTTATGCCATTGGATCTAAAAAGAATCCTCAACGTGGTCTTATGCTAGAACTGGTCTCAAAACTTTATAGCAACAAAAACGACACCATTACCTTTAAAGATAGGGCTGATAAAAAAGAGATTCAGACTATTATCAATAGCATTAAAGCATACCAAAACTTTTAGTAGGTAATTTGATGAAAAAAACTTTATTGGTTCTATTTTTATCATCCTTTTTATTTACTTGCACACTCAATGCTAAGGAATTAGAAAAAATATCCTTGCAACTCCAGTGGAAATATCAATTTCAATTTGCTGGTTTTATAATGGCTAAAGAGCTAGGCTATTATGAAGAAATGGGACTAGATGTTGAACTTTTAGAGTATGACAACAGTGATATTATGCAAGATTTACTAGATGATAAAATTGATTTTGCAATTAGTAATAGTATTCTTATATACAAGAATCATGAACTTCTTGATGTAACGCTTTTGGCTACCTATTTTCAACGCTCTCCACTTGTACTCATAACACAACCTAGTATCAAAACTATTTCAAACATTAAAGGTAAGTCGGTTATGATGAACCAAAATGACCGTTACAATAGTTCCTTAACAATGCTTTTAAACTACTTTTCAATAGATGCCAATAATACTAAGTTTGTAAATCCAACTTTTTGCTTAGATGATTTTATTGAGAAAAAAGTTGATGTTATTAGTGCCTTTAAATCAAATGAAATATTAGACCTCAATGAGAGGGGCATTGAATATAATGTATTTGATCCTGTTGAGTATGGTTTCCCCACCAATGCTATTAACCTTTTTGCTTCACATACCAAAGTTGCCAATAGACCAAAACTCATACATAACTTTATAGATGCGAGTAATAGAGGATGGAAGTATGCCCTCGCCCATACAGATAAAGTAGCCCAACTTATTCATGAGAAGTATCAGCCTAAACGCTCATACAAACTTTTAAAATATGCAGGAGCAGTTACTAAAGAGATGATGCTTCAAAACATCTATGAAGTAGGAGAAATAAACAGAGAATTTATAAATAAGAAGTATAAACAGTTATGTAGAAATAAAGTTCTTTCTCCTGATTTAGATACATCTAAACTTATCTACCTTGAAGCAGAACTAACAGCTAAAAATAGTGTCGTATTATCTTTAGAAGAGAAAAAATGGATAGATAAAAACCCTATAATTACCTACAGCGAAGTAAACTGGAAACCACTTTCAATCATTAAAAATGGAGAGATGCATGGGATTATGCGAGATTATCTTGATCTCATTACAGAGTGCACAGGAATAGTTTTTAAATATATACCCTCAACTTCATGGGAAGATGTCCTCCAAAAATTTAAAGATAAAAAGATTGACCTCATCCCAGGAATTGGCTCAAGTACACAAGAGAAGAGTTTAGGTATTTTCAGTGAGCAATATGCTGAGTACCCTATCGCCATTGTTACAGACGATACTTATAGTTTTTTAGATTCTCTTTCAGAGTTTAACAATAAAACCATCGCTATTCCTAAGTACTATACTAGTTATAACTTTCTTAAAGAGCACTATCCTCACATAAATATTTTAGCAACAACCAATATAGAAGAAGCGCTAACCCTTGTTGCAACTGGCAAAGCGGATGCTTTTATTGGTCATATAGCCACCTCTTTATACTATATATCTGAATTAAACCTCAACACCTTAAAAGTCTCTGGAACCACCTTTTTCACATTTAAACATAGCTATCTTATACAGAAGGACTATGCCAAATTAAAAAGTATCATAGACAAAGCTCTCTTCTCTATTAGCGAGGAAGAGAAAAACACCATTAAGTCTCGTTGGATACATACTAAGGTAGAGAAAAAGGCAGATAATAGTTCCATCTATAAAGTCATAGCTATTGCAAGTTTCATCGTACTCTTTTTCTTATACCAGCAACGCCTACTGCAAAAGTATAATAAAAGCTTAGAAAAGATCAAAGAGCGTATGGACTTAGCACTTGATGGGAGTCAAGATGCTGTTTGGGATTGGAACATACTTACTAATGAACTTTTTGTTTCCCCAAGATGGAAAGAAATTTCAGGATATACTTCAGATGATATTACAGCTGATCTACATACATGGAAGAAACAGATTCACCCTAATGATTTTAAAAATGTTCTGAAAGCTATTTTTGAATGTATAAAAGGAAGACAGGAGTATATCAATGAAGTTTACAGATACAGACATCAAGAGGGTCATTGGATTTGGATACATCTTCGAGGAAAAGTCATTTTAAATGATGAATCTCAAGCAATTCGTATGACAGGGACACACACTGATATTACCCTGCAAAAAAAATTAAAATTAAAATATCTACACCAAGAGTTCATTATTGGACAGATTCGAGATGCTATTATTCTAACTGATTTAGATGGTACTATTGTCAGATGGAATGAAGGGGCTGAAAAAATCTTTGCTTATACATCCGAAGAGATTATTGGACAAAATATTTCTATACTCAACAGAGAAGAGGACAATGAAGCTTTTAAAAGGAATATGAACCTAGCTATAGAGAGAGGTGGCTATAGTGAAGATGTCTACCGTATTACAAAGTTCAAAAAAATCATATCCATTGCATTGTCAATTTCTTTACTTAAAGATGAAAACGGTAAAACAGTAGGTGTTATAGGTTATGCACAAGATATTAGTGCAAGAAAAAAGGTAGAGATTGAACTCCAAGAGAAAAAAGCTACACTCTACTACCAAGCACACCATGATGCACTTACAGGGCTGGCTAATCGTGTTCTTTTTAATGACAGGCTAGAGCATGGTTTACAAAAAGCTAAACGCTATAACAATATTTTAGCACTTCTTTTTATCGACCTAGATAGATTTAAAGAGATTAATGACTCCCTAGGGCACTCCGTTGGTGATAAAGTTCTACAAGCTGTGACTAAACTTCTCTCAGCAAGTATTCGTCAAAAAGACACGTTAGCCCGTCTTGGGGGCGATGAATTTACAGTAATCATGGAAGACTTGGTTCACGGAGAAGATGCCTCACAACTCTCTCAAAAAATCATTAATATTTTGTCAGAACCACTTATCATAGAAGAGCATGAGCTCTATATATCAAGTTCTATTGGTATAAGCCTCTATCCAAGTGATGGAGCGACATCCCAAAACCTTTTAAAATTTGCAGATGCTGCAATGTATAAGGCAAAAAATGAAGGACGTAATAATTTTCAGTTCTACAGTGCAGAGATGACCGAAGTTGCACACCAGAGAGTTGTCATGGAAACATACCTTAGAACTGCTTTGAAAAAAGAAGAATTCCTTGTTTATTATCAACCTCAAGTCGATGCAACTGATAACTCCCTAGTAGGTATGGAGGCATTAGTGAGATGGAAGCACCCTACACAAGGACTAATTTCTCCCGCGGAGTTTATACCAATAGCTGAGTCTACGGGTATCATCATAGAGATAGATAGATTTGTTATGAAGACAGCTATGGCACAGTTTGTACAATGGTATAAAAAGGGATTAAACCCTGGTGTACTTGCACTCAATATTAGTGTAAAACAGCTACTCCAAAAAGATTTTGTTGCTGTGTTAGTTGGATTTTTAAAAGAGACAAACTGCCAAGCAAAATGGATAGAAATAGAGGTTACTGAGAGTCAGATTATGAGTAACCCTGAAAGAGCCATAAAAATACTTCAGCAGATAAATGATTTAGGGGTGGAGTTAGCAATAGATGACTTTGGTACAGGCTATTCCTCTTTAGCATACCTCAAAAAGCTACCGATTGACAAGCTCAAAATTGACAAATCTTTCATAGATGACATACCATACAACAAGGAAGATGTAGCCATTACAAAGGCAGTCATCGACCTTAGTAAAAACCTCAATTTAAAAGTTATAGCAGAGGGTGTTGAGACACAAGAGCAGAAACAATTCTTAGTTCAGAATGGATGCCATTTAGTGCAGGGTTATTTTTACTCTCGACCAATATCAGCAGATAAAATGCTAGATTATATATCAGAACCTTCAAGATAGAATCTTTATCTACCTTTTTCGCTTTTATATTTAAAGATTACTCCTAAATGCTATAATTTAATTCAAATATTATTTATTAATTTTTTGATATGAAATTTGATTTCTCCCATTTTTCTTTGACTTGTATAACAACTTATCAACCAATTCAAAAATTTTATCAGCATCTAAATCTGCTGACTTTGGATAATCTAAAATACCGAGACCTGAGGATATAGTTAAAAATTCTGATACACCTTTGTTTCCCGATTCTAAGTTTAATTTTTCTACATTTGCAGTAATCTTATTAGCAATTAAAACAGCATTTTTAATATCACTAAAGCTAAATAAAATTCCAAATTCTTCCCCACCAAGTCTAAAGACATAATCACTCTCTCTTACAAAATATCTTTTTATCAAATGAGAAATCATTTCTAAAGCGACATCTCCTTGATGATGTCCAAAAGTATCATTATAATCTTTGAAGAAATCTATATCTATCATCATAAATGCAAACTTTTGCTTTTTGATATTTAATTTAACTAACTTACTATCAAGTATTTCTTTAAAATATCTACGGTTATAAAGATTTGTAAGTGAATCTGTTATACTTAATTCACTAAGTTGTTTAAGTATTTTTCTATGTTTACTGATATCTAACATAACACCAACTATACCTAATGCTTCATTTGACTCAGAGATAAAAGTTGCTTTATAAAAGCTATAGTGTCTCTCAATACCATCAGCACATTTAACACTTGATTCATAAAACTGAGTACCATGGGATTCCATAAGCTCTTTATCTTTCGAATCGTATATATCTGCATTTTTTGTAGGGATGATTTCTGGAAATTCATATAATGTTTTACCTATTATATTGTCTTTATCTATTCCAAGAATTGTTTTTGAAAACGAGTCATTACAGTGTTGATACACACCTTCTTTATCCTTATAAAATATTGGATTGGGAATAGCATCAAAGAGCATTTCTAAAAATGAGTTATTTAATTTAATGTCATTTTCAAGCTCTTGTATTTTCTTCTCTAACTCTTCGTAAGTAGGTTTACCTTTACTCAAATATTTCCCTTAATTTCAGTATATACTTTAATTATGACATACTAAGCCATAAACATTCCATAATAATACTTATTTATAACATAGATACAGTTAAGACATCTCACAATCAACCTAACTAAAAATCAATCAATTTCTCGACAGCCAAGTTTTATTTTACAAGTCTGTAAAATAATTTCAGCTATAATTGAAGCAATAAAAAGCCTACAAAGCATAAAAAATTACTGGGTACGGGAACATTCTAGAAACTAACAAATAAGAGTTCAAGTTCAGTGGTTATTTCGACTATAATTAAATAAAAAACAAAGGATAAAAATATGAAAAAAATAGTTTTAATTAGTACTCTTATAACAATGTTAGCAATGAGTGGTTGTCAAGGTTTAGAAGAAACAAGTACTAGTATCTCAAATGTAAAGCAGATACAAAAAATTACAAAAGTAACAGATGAAAACTATGCACTTGCAGAGACTCAAGTTATTTTTACTGACTATGTAAAGAAAATTGCTAAAGCAACAGAAACGGATGGTGTTGGTATTTTTATTCACAATAAAAAAGGTGCGGACCCTAAAGATAGAACAGTAATGCGAATAAACTTTGATACTATTTACTCTTTTATTGTTTTAGACTTAAAAGAGCCTGCAACACTAGTAATGCCAGAGACAGATGGTCGTTACCAATCAGCATGGTTCATCACAGAAGAACACTTTAACCCTATGTCTCTCTCAAAAGCTGGTACTTACACAGTAACAGAAAAAGAAATGGGTTCTCGTTACATAATGATTGTTATTCGTACTCAAGCAAATGTAGAAGATCCAAAAGATATGACAATAGCTAGTGCACTTCAAGAAAAACTTGAAATTCATCAAAAAGACAAAGGTTCATATCAGGCATCAGATAGCTGGAATATGGATGAGATAATGGCTATGCGTACAAAATACCAAAATATAGTACAGGATAAAAATCTCACAACTGATGATTTTTTTGGACCAAAAGGAAAACGTTCATTAGAACTTCAAAATGCTGGAACATCTTTTGGTTGGGGTGGTTTTACTAAAGAGCAAGCTGCATATCCTGCTTATTTTCCAACAACTGCTGCCCCACAAACATTAACACTTAGAGATGTCCCTGTTCATGCATTTTGGTCAATTACAGTATATGACAAAGGTGGGTATCCTCAAACATCTACATATAACATTAACTCTCAGTTTGCAAAGAAAAATAGAGATGGAAGTATAACTATTCACTTTGGTGGCGATGCTTCAGCGGATAACTATATGGAAACATTTAAAGGATGGAGCTTTATACTTCGTATGTATCAACCAAAGAAAGCTTACTTTAATGGTTCATGGAAAAAACCTGAACTTAAACTTGTTAAATAATGTATTAACGGTCATATATCCTAAGATTTTAAATTGCTTCTCTTAAATACCTACAATTTGTAGGTATTAGCACACGCTTTTGACTCTATCAAGAAATATTTCATAAAAAAGCTATAGTTCCACCAATGAAAAAGAAACCAGAATTTATAGTAGAATCCCCTTACCAACCAGCAGGTGATCAGCCTACAGCTATTAAAGAGTTAACAGATTCTATCCTTGATGGGAATCGTTACCAGACACTTGAGGGTGTAACAGGAAGTGGTAAAACCCACACTATGGCGCGGGTTATAGATAATGTCAAGATGCCTACTATCGTTATGACTCATAACAAAACTTTAGCGGCTTATTGTAAGCCATGTTATATTTTCACAAGTATGTAAAATAATTTTAGCTATAATTTAAACAATAAAAAGAAGGAGCTATAATGACTATGCCCGTAAATTTACATCCTCAATACATTACAGATGACAGTGGTGATAAAATATCTGTTATAATTGGAATGGAAGAGTTTGAAAATATGCTAGAAGATATTGAAGACTTAACTACTATAGCAGATAGAAAAAATGAAGATACTACTTCACATGAAAAGTTCTTAGAAGAGTTAAGCGCTGATGGCACTTTATAGTATTGAATGGAAAACATCAGCTAAAAAAGAACTTCGTAAAATCGATAAAAAAGAGATACCAAAAATAATAGAAGCAGTTGAAAACTTGGCTTCAAATCCTCATCCAGCAAATCACAAAAAACTACTAGGTACTGAACATAACTTTAGAATTAGAGTTGGTAACTATAGAGTAGTGTATTTTATTGAAGATGACAAACTCTTAATAGAAATTGTTAGAGTTAGACATCGTAAAGATGTGTATGAAACTAAGTAGTCGATAATCTCTCAACTGGCTATTCACTTAGGGGAGACTAGATAAAGCTCTTAATTTATGATACAATTTTAGGAATTACTCGATGCTGACACAGATTATTGAACACTACCAATCTTTTTTTAGCAATTTTTTTACCCTTTAAAACTTTATATATCCTGCTATCTGAAGTTTTAACTTTATCTTTTTAACAACATCTTCTTCATCAGAGTATTTATAAATAAATTGATACAACTCAAC
>Ga0256824_10001000_pt1 | contig 10916 bp, 11 predicted proteins | sample CV67metaG_FD_191570 | JGI IMG/M metagenome (GOLD analysis project Ga0256824, IMG submission 191570) | Hydrothermal vent microbial communities from East Pacific Rise, Pacific Ocean - CV67 | ecosystem: Environmental > Aquatic > Marine > Hydrothermal vents | place: Pacific Ocean: East Pacific Rise...
ACAAGGTGTCTCTGTTTGTGGATGGGAATTATAGGGTGATGTTGCTTAAAAGAAGCTTAAGGATAGAAGAAAGTGGAAAGAACTTTCATTCCCCCTATCTTCATCACCTTATTTACTTACTATTTACCTCTATATACTGGGGGATTGAAAAGTTTGGAACATCATCATAAGAAAATACAGCATAATACTTATGTATATTTTTATCTCCAAAATTATCATATGTATAATTATCACTACCACCATAAAGTTTTTGTCCATCATATGGAGAGCAAGGAATTCTAAATGGATTTTTTACAACTATAAAACCTTTACATGAATCATCTTTTGGATAATCCCACTCCAATTTAATCATATCATTCTCTATCTTAGTTTTTAAATTTTCAACAGAATTTGGTGCTACTCTTCGTTTTTTAATATAATTAATTACTAAAGATGGTCTTTTTACCATTTTACTATCGCACCAATTTACATTTTGTAATTTACAAAAAGATTTTTGAGATGAAGCTGACAATATAAATATAGCTTTAGAATTTTTATTAGCATACTTAAGCATCTCTGATATTGCGTGTTTATCAAAAACAAATCTTTGCTTAGGTGTATTTTTTATATCTGAGACACTTACATCGTAACCTATTCGTTCTATTATTTCTCTATTTTTAACTTCACCATATACTATTTCATTTTTAGATGGGACTATCATCTCAATATGAAAGCGAATACTATTTAATGAATTGATTTTAATTGCTTCTATATCTATATAAGCATCAGATATCACTGTACTATCCATATCTGGTAAATTTGATAAATCAAATTCTATATAACCATACTCTTTATCACCATTTTTATCAAAACCAACTTTTAAATCTTTCTCTGTAATTTTATTTTTAGTTATACTCATCTCTACTGATGATTCTAAGTCAATTCTTGCTGGATTAATAGTATATGAAATATCTAATTTTGGTCTGTATGTAAGTCCACCACTAAATTTACCATATCCTATATCCCACTGCATCATTTGAGAAGCACGACTTAATGGTAAAGAAGATGGTCCTTCCATTCTAAAATAAGCTTCTCTTCTTTTTAATGATTTTTGTAAAACATCTATCTCTTGATTCGCAAATTTATATGTTCTCCATATACCTTGTGCTAATTGTGCAGAACCTGTTGGTCTATCTATATAACTTAATACTTTAGCATTTTTTATATCATCAAAACTATCTATATTATCAATAACTCTTTCATCAATTTGACCAACTCTCCATTCACCATAACTCTCTATCTGAACAGAAACACGATTCATAGGATAAAAAGATATTTTAGCACTTGTTATAACAGCATTTTCAGGAATAGTATTTAAAGAGAATCCACATACACCATAACACTCTCCTCTACCTTCAGAGATACCTACAAATAATGAGTTATTTCCAAAGTGTTCACTGTTTTTCTTTGTTTTTTCACCAACATAACCAATTTTGTCGGCTAATGGGTAAAGTATTTTTGAAAACATATTATCTCTAGGTTGAGTTCTAATGGCACATATTGGAGCAAAAGGTGATTTAATATACCTACTTTTAGACACAGCTCTTATGTAATAATAATAATTAGTAGATGAAGATAAATTTTTATCTGTAAAAGTTTTTAATTTTGTCATACCAATTCTATTTGAAGTTTGAGCACAACCTTTTAATTTGTCTGAACGATAAATTTCAAAATACAAACTATCATCATCTATATATTCCCAAGTCAATTCAACTTCTCTTGATGTAACATTAGTAGATATAAAATTAGTTACACGAGGAAGTGAATCTTCTTTTTTATAGTTGTTTACCTCAGAAAGAGCATAAATTAATGCTGGTATATTTTCATCAATATTTTCACTCATATGCTCTTTATAATCACTAATATTTCTAGTTCCTACTTCTGCTACAAGTGCTAAAGCACCTTGAGAATAGTAAAACTCTCTACCACTACCAGAAATTAAATGAGTTGGTGGTTTACCCATATGAACACCATATTCACGCCCAGATTCTTTTTTAATCTCCTCAGCCATATTTCCAGCTAATAAATTTAAATCAATAGCATCTTCAGCATCTTCATGTATAAAATTGTGTGCTGGAAAAAATACATTTCCTTGTGAATGATAATCAAGAGCTATTGTAATATTTTTATGTTCTAAAGCAAAATCTCTTAATGCTGAAGTTTCAGGTTCACTAAAAGCATGTGGACCAGAATAAACATTTGATGACATATCTTTATTTGGACTAAAGCCTATGTCAAAGTTTCTATTTAAATCTACACCAAAACTTCCATCACTATTTCTTCTTCTATTTTTTCTCCAAAAAGAAAAATGATTTCTTGAATATTCAAAACCATCAGGATTCGCACAAGGAACCATATATAAAGTTGTAGTATCTAAAAGTGTATTTAATTGTGGGTCATAATCTATATGTTCTAAAATATGTTTAGCAAATGATAATGATAACTCTATACCTATCCACTCTCTTGCGTGAATTGTACCTGTATAAAATAGAGCTGGTTTCTCTTTGTTTGTTTTTACATTTTTAGTAATTGTTACAACTATGATATCTCTATCTTCCCATGTTTTACCTATTGTTTCTACTTTAAAAAGATTTGGATGTTTTTTTTGTGCAGACTTAAAAAAGTCTACACATTCATTATAAGAAGTATATTGTTCTCTCAAGTATTAGCCTAATTTTGAATTTATGAGTAAAATAATACTCTCATAATTCTTCAAAAGAGGTAATTTTTATTTAGCAGTTTTTCTATCTATTAAATCTACAATTAAGTCTATTTTTTTATTATTAAAGTCTAATCCTAGTTTTTCTTGTTCTGGAGTCGCAAATGCTGGTATACCATTTACCTCTAAAACTATATATTCCTCTTTCTCTAAATCATATATAATATCTACCCCTCCAATATCTACACCTGTTGCTTTACAAGCTCTTTTAGCAATATCTATTATCTCATCATTTGCTTCTCTCATAAACACTGAACCACCACTTGTCACATTAGTTCTCCAGTCATTTCCACTAGCTTTTCTACCATAACAACTAACAAATTCACCATCTACTATATCTACTCTAAAATCTGTGTTATCATATTTTATAAATTTTTCAACATAAAAATATCTTAAATCCATCTGATTTAAAAATGGCATTAACATATCAAGATTTGCTTCACTTTCAATCTTAGTAAGTCCTACTCCACCCCAACCATCAGTTGGTTTATAAACCATTTTATCCCATTTTTTAATTATTTTTTTAAGTTCAGCTCCATTATCTCTATGGCAAAGTTTATAGTCAGCTGTTTGAATCCCTTCATTTCTTAGTACAAATGATGTATGAAACTTATCTTCAGTTAAAGCAAAAGATTCGTATGAATTAATTGTTGGAATTACCCGATTTAATGCTTGATAAAGATACATTTGATACTGTGTTTGTTCACCAGCATTATAAGAAAAGAATAAATCAAGTTTATCAACCTTTAAATCATCATGAATAATATGTCCATTTTTTGCTATACAATTATGAAGACTAACATTATTTTCAGTTTTAATCTCTCTTTCTCGTAATTTTTTAATTATTTTTTTTTGAATCTTATCTCCACCACCATTACTATAAAGCCACATACCTATTTTTCTGTTTGACATATCATCTCCTTAAAAATCTGATTTTTCTATAAAATATTTAAATAATTTTTTACTTAAATTAATTCTAGCTTCAAAACTAGCTTTATTGGCTCTTTCATAAACTGTATGGTCTCCATCACCAAAAGGTCCAAAGCCATCTAATGTAATAACACCATTTGAGCTGACAATATTAGCATCACTAACACCACCTCTCTCTTCAAAACTTAATTTTTCATCTATAATATTTTCTATCGATTCTATTAATTTTAAAGATTCTTGAGAAGTTTCCATAACATCTCTTTGAATTCCACCACTTAAAGATGAAGTTGTACCATTAACATAAGAAGTTGAAACAATACTATCTATACTTTTTAAAACTCTATCTTTTTCATCTTGAGTTTTATATCTAAGCTCAAAAGTCAAATGAGAATGTGGAGAAATTGTATTTGCCCCTATTCCACCCTCTATTTTACCAACATTTACAGTTGTACCTTTTTCTAAATCTGTTAATTTTACTAATTTCTTAAGTTTATATGAAAGTTCTAAATTAGCATCATTACCATCTGTATAATTATTTCCAGCATGAGCCGCTTTACCTTTTATATCTATAAAGAAAGTACCTACACCTTTTCTAGCTGTTACAACTTCCATATTTAAACCAGAAGCTTCATAAACAAAACAGTAATCATAATCTAAAGCCAATTTTGCTGTTAAAATCTTAGAATCATCACTACCTGTTTCCTCATCACTAACAAGAAGTATATCTATATTTTGTATATCTATAGCACTATTTTTCAGTTCTCGAAGAGCTTGAACTAAAACAATATTTCCACCCTTCATATCACAAACACCAGGACCATAAATCCAATGCTCATCTTCACTATAATTTTCAAATTTATTTGGGGGAAAGACAGTATCTAAATGACCTAAAAGAAGTAGTTTTTTTGAGTTTTTTGTTCTTTTAGACTTATAATATCTATGATTACCTATTGTATCTCTTTTATAAATTTTAATCTCAAAATTTAACTCTTTTAGCCATTTATCAAAGATAATACCAACTTTATCGACACCCAATTTATTTTTAGTATATGAGTTTATATTTATGATTTTTTCTAAGTCTTTTAAATAATTCATAGCTAGATTATACAACTATTGAATTGAAAGTAAATAAAAATATTAATTTTTGATTAAAGAAAAGTTTTTATGGGAAGTTTTGTATATATTTAAAAATAAAATGAAATAATTAAGTGTAGAAGTGGGGGGGGTGAGCCTAGAAGAATTATTTTCTTCTAAGTTCTTTAATACGAGCTTTTTTACCAGCAAGTTCACGAAGATAAAATAGTTTCGCACGACGAACACGACCGCGACGAAGAACTTTAATCTCTTCAATTGAATCAGAAAAAATTGGAAAAATTCTTTCAATACCAACACCGTTAGCACCAATTTTACGAACAGTAATAGTTTTACCTGTACCTTGACCTCTTTTTGCTATACAAACACCTTCGTAATTTTGAATACGACTTTTGTCACCCTCTTTAATTGTTACTGCTAAACGAACAGTATCACCAGCGCGAAAATCTGGAATATTTTTTTCAGATATTTGTGCTTTTTCAAAGTTTTCTATATACTTATTTCTCATAAGATTTCCTTGTTGTATGCTTTAGTAGCTGCTCAGGTCTGAAAAATTTTGTTTTACACTCAGACAGAGCTAATTTTAATGAGCGAATTTTACTATGATTTCCCTTTAAGTATTCTGACGGAACACTTATATCATTGTATACCTTTGGCTTAGAGAAAGCTGGTGCTTCTAAAAGTGATGTTTCAAAACTCTCAACACTTAAAGAATCACTATTTCCAAGTACCCCGTGAATATTTCTACTTATAGAATCACATAAAACTAAGGAGGCTAACTCACCACCTGTTAGTATGTAATCACCTATACTAAAAACTTCATCAGCATACTCTTCTATAACTCTTTCATCTATACCCTCATATCTCCCGCTCACGAAAGCTATATGAGATTTTTTTGCTAACCTTTTAGCATCATTTTGTTTAAATGGTTTTGCTACTGGTGTTAAAAAAATAATATGAACATCTTCATCTTCTTTTTTCAAACTATCTAAAGCATCATAAAGTGGTTGAGGATTCATAACCATCCCTGCTCCACCACCAACTGCTGTATCATCTACTTTTTTATGTTTAGAATTACTAAACTCTCTCGGGTCTAAATAATCAATAAACAATAACTCTTTATCAATAGCTCTTTTCAAAATAGAATCTTGAAAATAACCAAATATAAGATTTGAAAATAGTGTTACAAAAGTAAATTTCATTATGAAGCTTCTAATATATCCATAGCACCATTTAATATGATGATTTTATTCTCTATATCGACACTAACTTTAAACGGTTCTTGAAATGGAACTAAAAAACTTTTAGCACTTCCAGCTTTAACTAACTTATCATCAGTTTTAATACTAAGATAGTTTGTTATAGCTATTCTCTCCACCTCTTGAACAATTCCAAGTAATTTACCATCTTCTAAAACTTCACAATCCTCTAAATCAAACCAAAAAAATTCACCATCTTCTAAATGGCAGTTTTTTCTTGTCTCTTCTCTAGTTGTAAAAAGTTTAGCATTTGTGTATCTTTTAGCATCTTCAATTGTGTTAATTCCATCTATCTTAATGATTCCTCTATCAAGATTTACATCATTCAAAGTGATATTTTTTTTTAAATTACTAAAAAAACTAGCACCATTATGAAATTGTTCTGGAAAATCACACTTAATATGAAATTTCATATCACCTTTAATACCGACTGTTTTGCCGATAGTCGCGATATGAAGTAACTGCTCTTTATACTGCTTCGACATTGATACGGTAACTTATACCATCTTTAGCTTTACAGCCTGAGATGACAGTTTTTATAGCACCAATCATCTTGCCCTCTTTACCAATAAGCTTCCCAATGTCAGCTTGGTTAGCATAGAGAACTATCTCTTTTGTCTCATCGCCACTATTTACAGTTACGCTAATATCTTCTGGATAAGAAGCAATTAGTTTCGCATATTGTGCGACAAAATCAGAAATCACAATTAACGACCAGTTATCTTTTTAACACGATCACTCATTTTAGCACCAACGCTTAACCAGTAATCTAATCTTTCATTATCAACAACTAAAGTTTTTTCAGCTACCATAGGATTATAGTGACCAATTAGTTCAATCCAACCACCATCTCTACGTTTACGACTATCTGTTACCGCGATACGGTAAAAAGGTTGTTTTTTTCTTCCCATTCTTGTTAGGCGAATTACTGTTGCCATATTTTGTCCTTCTCTGCACAAGTTCTATTTCAACTTGTTGAATATATTAATTTTTGCATAAAATGCAAATATATAAACTACAAAAAGTTCATATATTTACATTTAAATATTAGTGGATAAACTCCACTAATTATCTAGGTATCGCTCCTGCTCCACCCATTTGACCCATAATACCCTGAAGTTGTTTCATACCATCTTTACCAGAGAATTTTTTAGCCATTTTTCCAGCATTTTTAAATTGCTTTATCATACGGTTAATCTCAGTTTGAGTAAGTCCACAACCTTTTGCTATTCTTTGTTTACGAGAGTTATTTAAAAGCTCAGGGTTTTCTCTCTCTTTCATAGTCATAGATGAAACCATAGCTTTAATATTTTTAAGTTCACTAGAATTTTCAAAGTCAAAATCTTTTATAGCTTTTGACATATTTCCCATACCAGGAATCATACCCATAATTGAACTCATACTTCCCATTTTCTGCATAGATTCCATCTGTTCTAAAAAGTCATTAAAGTTAAATTTACCTTTTTGAATCTTTTTAGTAAGCTTTTTAGCTTGTTTTTCATCTATTACAGAAGCTGTTTTTTCAGCAAGACCTTCAATATCTCCAAAGCCCATAAGACGGTTTACAACACGCTCAGGTATGAAAACTTCTAAGTCTTCCATCTTTTCACCACTACCAATAAAACGAAGTGGAACTTGAACTTGAGAAGATAGTCCAAGAGCTACACCACCCTTAGAATCTCCATCATATTTAGAAAGGATTACACCATCTATACCAATCTTTTCTTTAAATGTAGTTGCTGTTTTTATAGCATCTTGCCCAGTTAAAGAATCTGCTACATAAAAGATTTCATCAGGATTCGAAGCAGATTTAACCTCTGCTAACTCATCCATAAGTTCACTATCAATCGCTAAACGACCAGCAGTATCTATAAGAACAACATCATAGATGCCATCTTGTGCTTTTTCTAGTGCTGACTTAACAACTTCAACAGGATTTTTAGTTGCTTCATCTTCATAAAGTTCAACTTCTATTTGTGCTGTAATTTGACGAAGTTGCTCAACTGCAGCTAAACGTTGTAAATCGGCAGCAACAATAAGAACTTTTTTTTGTTTATTTTTTAAAAATAAAGCTAATTTACCAGTAGTTGTTGTTTTACCAGAACCTTGAAGTCCTGTCATTAAAATAACAGTTGGAGGGTTTGGAGCGAAAGTAAAACCTTTGTTACCACCAATCTCTAGTAAATCATATAATGCTTTTCTAAGCGCATCAAGAAATTGGTCTTTACCAATTCCATTCGCCTTAGTTTCAGTTTGAACTTTTGTTATTAACTCTTTAACAACCTTATGATTTACATCTGCTTTTAGAAGATTCTTTTTTAATTCCGTTAAAGCTTTACTTAAAGCCTTATCATCATCGTGAAAACGAATCTTTTTTATAGCATTTGTAAACGAGTCTGTTAAAGTGTCGAACATAAATTCTCCTGAGTTATTTTCTTAGTTTAAAAAGTATGCGATTATATCCAAATGTTACTTTACATTTTCTTTTATTGAAAGTCTTTAAATAGCTTCGGTTCAGGTGCTACAAACTCCATACCTAAGATTCTCACCTTATGGGCATGTAACATAACTCTTTTAGCTCTTCTTCCACCATATTGCTCATCACCAACTATTGAATGGTCTATGTAGCGAAGGTGTGTTCTTATTTGGTGTGTTCTACCATTATGGATAATACACTTAACTTTTGTTTTATTAGCACTTACAATATCTGGAAAAAACTCTGTTCTTGCTGGTTTCCCTTTGCCTGAAACATTTGAGTAAGCTTTATTGTTTTTCTTTTGAGTAACTATCGGTTTATCAACTTCAACAGGTTCACTAATGATTCCTTCTACCCATGCTATGTACTCTTTGTAAACTTTATCTTTTCTAAACTCTTTTATAGCTTTTTCTCTAAACTCTTCATTTTTTACAAGCATCAAAACACCACTTGTTTCACGGTCAAGTCTATGAAGAAGTACAGCTGGTTTAAACTGTCTTTCTATCTCATCAGAGTTTACATAAGCTGGTTTGTCTATAACAACAATATCGTCATTTTCAAAGATAGGTCTTGCTTTTTCTATCTTTTGAACTCTAAAAACTGTTCTAGATTCTATCTCTCCACGAGCTATCATCACTTTTTTATTTCCAACATAAACTAAACCTCTATCTATCATAGATTTAGCTTGAGAGTTAGATATACCCTCTTGTAATGCTAATATTTTATATGCTTTTTCTGTTGCCATCTCTTTTATCCTTAAATTTCTAATATTTTTTTAATCACTGGTTCTAAATTTATTTTTTCATCAACTATTGATGGTGGTAATTTAGAAGATTCTTCTAGTGCTTTTAGTATCTCTTCACTCTCCACATACTGAACATGATGAACATACTTAAACAGCTCTTTTTGGTGAAAAAAATGTTTACCAGTTATAATTTTACATCCGAAGAATGCTGGTTCTAAGGGGTTATGCCCACCAACATCATCTTTAAATGCTCCACCTAAGATTGCTATATCACTTATATTGTATATATTATTTAATTCACCCATCATATCTACTAAAATCATATCTGTAGTAAAACTTTTATCTTTAGAGAACCTTGCTAAAGATAGAGAGTTTTCTGAGCTATACTTTTTCATTAACTCATAAACTTCATCAAATCTTTCTGGATGTCTTGGAACAACAATTAACTTAGAATCGTTGTTCTTTCTATACTCCATATATGCTTTGAGTATAGAATCCTCTTCTGTTGAATGTGTACTACCAGCTACAATAGTTTCAACATCTAACTTTTTATACTCTTTTGTTTTATTTACTTTAGAGGCTAATTTTATATTGCCTATTACCTCTATATTCCTTGCCCCTAATGCTAAGAAACGATTCTTATCTGCTTCACTTTGAGCATAAATAATCTCAACATTTTTTAACATCTTTTTATAAAACCAAGCAAACTGAAGATACTTTTTTACACTTTTTTCAGATATACGAGCATTAAGCAAAATAATCTTTGAGCCCTTAGCTTTCATAACACTAAAAAGTAAAAACCAAAATTCAGCTTCTAAAACAATTAAAACTTTTTGTTTTTTTATCCAAAATGGTAAAAATGATTCATAAGGTAAATACCTAACATCTGCTTTATATTTTCTTGCTTCAGTTTGTCCTGTTTGTGTGATTGTTGTTATTTTAACATTATCACAATTTAGAGATTCTAAAATTGGTTTTAATGCTCTTGCTTCACCTAGTGAACAAACATGAAACCATATTCCATTATCTTTAACAAATCTTTTATTTTTATAGAGAAAAAATCGTGAGGGAATTGAATCTTTATATTTTGGTTTAAAAGAGAGGTACACTAAAAGTGGTAATGCTATAACATATAGCATTACACTTAAAGCATAGTAAAAAAGTGTAAAGGGCAAATCCCTACTCTTGAGTAGATTCTATGTAAAGGATACGACCACAATGTGGACAAGTTGTAATCTCTTCTGCTCTTATAACATCAGAATAAGTTTTATCATTAATTAACATATGACAACCCATACAAGCTTGGTCCTCAACTGTTACAACAGTTGTATTTTTAGCCCATCTTCTAATTTTTTGGTAAAAAGCTAAACCTTTTTGGTTTGTGCCACCTAGTAGTTTCTCTTTTCTAACAAAAACTTCTTGTCTTTCATTGTTTAAAAGAGTTAGTTTACTATCTACATCAGCTTTTACTGTTTCTAAGTTATTTTGTAACTCATCTAAAGTAACTTTTGCAGTTTCAATCTGCTCTAATTTATGCTCAATTATTTTATCAAGTCTTTCAATCTCTTCATTAGCAAAAGTAATTTGTTCTTTTGCTATCTCCTCTTCAAGCTGTAAAGATTTCATCTCTCTTTCAGTTTTTATCTCTGAACTTTT
>Ga0256824_10001001_pt1 | contig 10912 bp, 8 predicted proteins | sample CV67metaG_FD_191570 | JGI IMG/M metagenome (GOLD analysis project Ga0256824, IMG submission 191570) | Hydrothermal vent microbial communities from East Pacific Rise, Pacific Ocean - CV67 | ecosystem: Environmental > Aquatic > Marine > Hydrothermal vents | place: Pacific Ocean: East Pacific Rise...
ATTTGCAAAAAGCAGGAAGCAAAGGTGTAATCATTACTGGATTGCCAGATGTTACAGCTCAAGCAAAAGCGCTTTCTTATAATAGTGGTGTTGCTAGTGTTGTTATGGATACTGCAAAACCAAAAATGATTCGTCAAGGAAATACTTCAGAAGTAATGAGTGTTTTAAACGGAGTTATTTCAGGAAAAGTAAAAGGGTTAATCACTGTAGGTGTGGATCCGATTTATTCTTTCCCAAATAACGAAGCTTTTTCAGAAGCATATAGTAATTTAGATTTATCAGTTGCTTTTTCATATAAAAATGATGCAACAGCTGCAATGGCTCAATTAGTGGGTGCAACAAATCACTACTTAGAATCTTGGGGAGATACGCAAATTAAAAAAGGATCATTCGGGTTAATGCAACCTACGATTCGTCCTTTATTTGATACCAGACAATTTCAAGACAGTTTATTGAAATTGACAGGAAATTCAAAAACATATTACGATTACGTAAGAGAAACTTGGACTAATTCAATTTTAGGAGGAAAATCTTGGAATGAAACATTACACGATGGTGTTTTAGTGAGTCATGTTGAAGTAGAAAATGAAGCAATGCCTGTGTCTGAAGGAATGGAAAGCCATACTTCTCACGGAGCATTAGCTAACAATCTTCAAGAAGGCGGTTTAGAACTTACTTTATATACAAAAACTTCGATGGGAGATGGGCAACAAGCCAATAACCCTTGGTTACAAGAAATGCCAGATCCTATTACTAGAGCATCTTGGGATAACTATGTAACTGTTTCTGCTGCAGATGCTGATGAATTAGGATTAGTAAATCACAATGTTGCAAACGGAGGATTAAACGGAAGTTATGTAAATGTAACTGTTGGTGATGTTGTAATTGAAGATGTTCCTGTATTAATTCAACCAGGTCAAGCAATTGGTTCTGTTGGATTGGCATTAGGATACGGAAAAACAGATGCTATTCAATACGAAATGCAAACAGGTGTAAATGCCTATTCAGTTTATAATAATTTCTCATCGGTTCAGAATGTAACTTTAGAAAAAGTTGCTGGAGAACACGAATTTGCTTGTGTACAATTACACAACACGATGATGGGAAGAGATATTATTCGTGAAACTACCTTAGAAATATTCAATACAAAAGATTCTAAGGAGTGGAACGCGATGATAATGGTTTCAAAAGATCATGAAGAGATTCCTGCAACATCTCCAGAAGCAGATTTATGGACACCGTTTGATCGTTCTATTGGGCATCATTTTAACCTTTCTATAGATTTAAACGCTTGTACCGGTTGTGGTGCTTGTGTAATTGCTTGTCATGCTGAAAACAATGTTCCTGTTGTTGGGAAACTAGAAGTTCGTAGAAGTCGGGATATGCACTGGTTGCGAATTGACCGTTACTACTCGAGTGAAGAAACTTTTGATGGTGATTTAGAAAAGAAAGAAAATGCAAATGGGTTATTTGGAGAAACAGGTGTAAAAGACACCTTGATTTCTATGGAAAATGCTTCGGCAAGTCCAGAAGTTGCGTTCCAGCCTGTAATGTGTCAGCATTGTAATCATGCGCCTTGTGAGACTGTTTGTCCAGTTGCGGCAACATCACATGGTCGTCAGGGTCAAAACCAAATGGCTTATAACCGTTGTGTAGGAACACGTTATTGTGCCAATAACTGTCCGTATAAAGTACGTCGTTTTAACTGGTTCTTGTATTCAGAAAATGATGAATTTGATTTCCATATGAACAATGACTTAGGAAGAATGGTATTAAACCCAGATGTGGTAGTGCGTTCTCGTGGAGTTATGGAAAAATGTTCTATGTGTATTCAAATGACACAGAAAACTATTTTAGATGCGAAGCGTGACGGTAGAACAATTAAAGATGGTGAATTTAAAACAGCTTGTTCTGCAGCTTGTGAGTCTGGAGCAATGGTGTTTGGAGATGTAAACGATCACGATAGTAAAGTAAGTGAGTTGTTTAATGGAAATAGAATGTATCACTTATTAGAACAAGTTGGGACGAAGCCAAATGTTCAATATCAAGTGAAAGTAAGAAATATATAAAGGAATACTAATACTAAGAAATAGCAAATAAAGATATGGCGTCGCATTACGAAGCTCCTATTAGAAGACCCTTAATAACGGGAAACAAATCTTACCATGATATAACGGTAGATGTTGCTGCCCCTGTAGAGGGAAAAGCCAATAAATCTTGGTGGATTGTTTTTTCAATTGCCTTAGCTGCCTTTTTATGGGGTATAGGTTGTATCGTTTACACCGTTTCGACGGGTATTGGTACTTGGGGATTGAATAAAACAGTTGGCTGGGCCTGGGATATTACCAACTTTGTTTGGTGGGTAGGTATTGGTCACGCAGGAACATTAATTTCTGCAGTACTATTATTATTCCGTCAAAAATGGAGAATGGGTATTAACCGTTCTGCAGAAGCAATGACAATCTTCTCTGTAATACAGGCAGGATTGTTCCCAATTATACATATGGGTCGTCCTTGGTTAGCGTATTGGGTAGTTCCAATTCCAAATCAATTTGGATCTTTATGGGTGAATTTTAACTCACCATTACTTTGGGATGTATTTGCAATATCAACATACCTTTCGGTATCGTTAGTGTTCTGGTGGACAGGATTACTTCCAGATTTTGCAATGCTTCGTGATAGAGCAATAACGCCATTTACAAAAAGAATTTATAGTATCTTATCATTTGGTTGGAGTGGTAGAGCGAAAGATTGGCAACGTTTTGAAGAAGTTTCTTTAGTGTTAGCTGGTTTAGCAACTCCATTAGTGCTTTCGGTACATACCATTGTATCTTTTGATTTTGCTACCGCGGTAATTCCGGGATGGCATACCACTATTTTTCCACCATATTTTGTTGCAGGAGCAGTATTCTCTGGATTTGCAATGGTAAATACACTTCTTATTATTATGAGAAAGGTGTCAAATTTAGAAGATTATATTACAATGCAACACATCGAGTTAATGAATATAGTAATTATGATTACTGGTTCTATCGTTGGTGTGGCTTATATTACAGAATTGTTTATCGCTTGGTATTCTGGAGTAGAATACGAACAATACGCATTTCTAAACCGTGCAACAGGGCCTTATTGGTGGGCATATTGGGCAATGATGACTTGTAATGTGTTTTCACCGCAATTTATGTGGTTCCCGAAATTAAGAAGAAGTATCATGTTCTCATTTATAATTTCGATTGTAGTAAATATAGGAATGTGGTTTGAACGTTTCGTGATTATCGTAACATCATTACACAGAGATTACCTTCCATCATCTTGGACAATGTTCTCTCCTACATTTGTAGATATTGGAACCTTTATCGGAACCATCGGATTCTTCTTTGTATTATTCTTATTATACGCAAGAAATTTCCCAGTAATTGCACAAGCAGAGGTGAAGTCTATTTTGAAATCATCTGGAGCTAATTACAAAAAATTAAGAGCAGAACACGGAGACGATACTAAACATTACGGTGAAGAAGTAGAGTTTTCAACTAAAAATAAAAACAAATAATTATGGCATCTAAAGTTATTCATGCTTTATATAATGACGATGATATCTTATTACAAGCCGTAAAAAAGGTACGTGACGAGCGTTATCATATTGAAGAAATTTATACACCTTTTCCAGTTCACGGACTAGAAAAAGCGATGGGACTTGCAGATACTCGTATTGCAATTGCTTCATTTATTTATGGAGTGATTGGTTTAGGTGTAGCAACCGTTTTGATGAATTTTATAATGATTCAAGATTGGCCTCAGGATATTGGTGGTAAGCCAAGTTTTAGTTATGTAGAAAATATGCCATCATTTGTACCTATTATGTTTGAGCTAACTGTGTTTTTTGCAGCTCACTTAATGGTAATTACTTTTTATATGAGAAGTAAATTATGGCCATTCAAAAAAGCAGAAAACCCTGATGTAAGAACAACAGATGACCATTTCTTAATGGAAGTTGATGCAAGTAATAATACAGATGCAGTTGAAGAATTTATGAAAACAACAGGTGCTGTAGAAGTTAAATTAATTGAAAAGGACGGAGATCACTAATATGAAAAATATAGTAAACATAGCGATTGTTATTGTTGTTGCGATGAGTCTAACCTCTTGTTTTGATAATAAAACGCCGAACTATAGATATATGCCAAATATGTATACAGCTATAGGTCCGGAAACAAATGGTGAATATGATTTCGAATTGTTGCCGAATAATCAAGTAAACTTAATGCCTGTTGAAGGGACTATTTCTAGAGGATGGATGCCATACGGATATCCTAATACAATGGAAGGGAAAGCAATGGCAACAGCAAATTTGATGAACCCATTAGCGATTACCGATAAAAACCTTAAAAAAGGAAAAGAATTATACAATATTTACTGTGCAATTTGTCACGGTAAAAAAGGTGATGGACAAGGAGAATTGGTGAAAAGAGAGAAATTTCTAGGAATACCAAGTTATTCTGATAAAGGTAGGAAAATTACTGAAGGAGATGTTTATCACGTAATGATGTATGGTTTGAACTCTATGGGGTCACACGCTTCACAAACTAGTGAAGAAGATCGTTGGCAAATAGCAATGCATGTTATGGATTTGAAATCGACTTTAAAAGGAGAGCCATTATGGTCAACCGTTCGTAAAGATTCTATTATGGCAATGCATCAAATTAGAAACGTAGAAACTAATTCGGTAGAAGAAACAACCACTTCTCACGAATCACATTAATTAAAGAATAAAGAGAATAGCTAAAGATATGTACACGCTACCAAGTAAATTAAAACTTTTTGCAATAGTTCTTATGGTCATAGGAGCCCTAGGAATCGTTACTGGTTTTCTTTCCACTCCCAGTTCTACTGCGGAAGTTAAAGAAATGATGGCCTCAGACCACAATGTAGGTCACGATGTAGAAGCTACTCATAACGAAGGTCATGAAACTGCCGCAACAGAATCTCATGATGGAGGTCATGCTGAAGCAGCACACGATGATGAGGCGCATTACGAACATGTATTGCATCAGCTTCAAAATAGACCTTGGTCGTCATTATATATTGCGTCATTCTTATTTTTTATGATTGCTTTAGGAGCCTTAGCTTTTTATGCCATTCAAATAGCATCACAAGCAGGATGGTCTCCTGTATTATTTAGAGTAATGGAAGGGATTACTGCATATTTAATTCCTGGTGGGATTATTATGTTAATTTTAGTAGCTCTTTCTGCATTTCACTTTAACCATTTATTTGTATGGGCAGATCCAGAAGTGGTAGCACATGACAAATTACTTCAAGGAAAATCTGGTTGGCTTAATGGATTCGGAATGACTATTAGAGCAGCAATATTTTTAGCTGGTTGGATAGGTTACCGCCAATATTCTCTTAAATTATCAAGAAGACAAGACGAATCTGAAGATAGAGAGAAATGGTTTAAGAAAAGTTTTAAAATTTCAGCAGCCTTTTTAGTATTCTTTATTTATACAGAATCTATTATGTCTTGGGACTGGTTAATGAGTTTTGATCCACACTGGTTTAGTACCTTATATGGATGGTACGTATTTGCAGGAATGATAGTTTGTGCAATTACAACGATAGCTTTAGTAACTATGGTTTTAAAAGCTCAAGGATATTTAGAATTTGTAAACGATAGTCATATTCACGATTTAGCGAAGTTTATGTTCGGGTTTAGTATTTTCTGGACATACCTTTGGTTTTCACAGTTTATGTTGATCTGGTATGCTAATATTCCTGAAGAAGTAACGTATTTTGTAACAAGAATCGAAGATTATAAATTACCTTTCTTCGGAATGGTAGTAATGAACTTTGTGTTCCCAATATTAGTATTAATGAACAGCGATTACAAACGTGTAAATTGGTTTGTAGTTATGGCTGGGGTAATTATTCTTTTAGGACACTGGGTAGATTTATTTGTAATGGTGATGCCTGCAACCGTAGGAACATCTTGGTATATTGGTATTCCTGAAATAAGTTCAGTCTTATTTTTCTTAGGACTATTTATTTTTGTTGTCTTTACGGCATTAACAAAAGCACCTCTGTTAGCAAAAGGGAATCCTTTTATTAAAGAGAGTAAGAAATTTCATTATTAATCAAATTTATTAGATAGATAAAGATGACCGCATTTTTAGTAGTTTTAGTAATCATTCTTTTTGGCGTTGCTGTAATGCAAATGAGCAAAGTGTTTCAATTGTCGAAACCCAACCAATCTGAAGATTCAGAGTTAGCAACAGACGAAGACAACAATACCCAAGGTTTTTTAATGCTAGGGTTTGTATTCTTTATTTACGGATTGCTTGCATATTGTTTCTGGCAATGGGGTGATGTTTTATTACCTGAAGCAGCTTCAGAACACGGATTAGAAACCGATCAATTAATGTTGGTAACTATGGCATTGATATTCTTTGTTGGAATATTAACCCAATGGTTATTACATTATTTTGCATTTGTTTACCGTGGAGATAAAGATAAAAAAGCATTATTCTATGCTGAAAATCATAAATTAGAATTCATCTGGACCATTATTCCAGTAGTTGTTTTAGCAGCATTAATTATTTATGGACTATTTACTTGGTCTGATATTATGAGTGTTGATGAAGATGAAGATCCAATAGTAGTCGAATTATATGCATACCAATTTGCGTGGAGAGCACGTTACTCTGGAGCAGACAATACATTAGGAGAAGCAAATGTTCGTTTAATTGAAGGAGTAAATCAATTAGGAGTGGATATGTCAGATCCAAATGCACAAGATGATAAAGTGGTAAGCGAATTACACTTACCAGTAGGTAGAAAAGTATTGTTCAAAATGCGTTCACAAGATGTATTACACTCTGCTTATATGCCTCATTTTAGATTACAAATGAATTGTGTGCCAGGTATGACTACCCAATTTGCGATGACGCCAATTTCCACCACGGAAGATATGCGTTTGAATGAAGACATTATCGCAAAAGTGAAACACATTAATGAAATTAGAACAGAAAAGAATATCGAAATAGTTGCTAATGGCGATGAAGCTTTAGAAATGTATGACTTCGATTATTTACTTCTTTGTAATAAAATTTGTGGAGCTAACCACTTTAATATGCAAATGAAGATTATTGTTGAAACCGAAGAAGAGTACAATGCATGGTTAGCTGAACAAGCAACTATCGTTGAAACTTTAAAAAAATAAATAAAACCGCTAAAGAGATATGTCAGAACACGCTAACAATCACGATGATCACGGACATCACCATAAAGAGACGTTTGTAACAAAATACATCTTTAGCCAGGATCATAAAATGATTTCTAAGCAGTACCTTATTACAGGTTTGTTTATGGGAATTATCGGTATCGCTATGTCATTGCTTTTTAGAATGCAATTAGCATGGCCAGATCATCAGTTTACTGTTTACGAAATATTCTTAGGAAAATGGGCTGAAGGTGGAGTTATGGACCCAAATATATATTTGGCATTAGTAACGATCCATGGTACCATTATGGTATTCTTTGTACTGACGGCCGGACTAAGTGGTACGTTTAGTAACTTATTAATTCCGTTGCAGATTGGTGCACGTGATATGGCATCAGGATTCCTGAATATGGTTTCTTACTGGTTGTTCTTTCTATCAAGTATGATTATGTTATTATCATTATTTGTAGAAGCAGGACCAGCGAATGCGGGTTGGACTATCTACCCTCCATTAAGTGCATTGCCACAAGCAATTCCAGGTTCTGGAGCAGGGATGACATTATGGTTGGTATCGATGGCAATTTTTATTGCTTCCTCTTTATTAGGGTCATTAAACTATATAGTTACCGTTCTTAATTTAAGAACAAAAGGAATGTCTATGACAAGACTTCCGTTAACAATCTGGTCTTTCTTTGTAACAGCTATTATTGGTGTGGTTTCATTTCCAGTATTGCTTTCAGCAGCATTAATGTTGATTATGGATAGAAGTTTCGGAACTTCATTCTTCCTTTCAGATATTTATATTGCAGGTGAAGTGTTACACAATCAAGGAGGATCACCTGTATTATTCGAACACCTTTTCTGGTTCTTAGGTCATCCTGAAGTATATATTGTAATACTTCCGGCAATGGGATTAGTTTCAGAAATTATGGCAACCAATTCTCGTAAACCTATATTTGGATATCGAGCGATGATTGCTTCTATAATATCAATTGCATTCCTTTCAACAATTGTTTGGGGTCACCATATGTTTGTAACAGGTATGAATCCTTTCTTAGGTTCTGTATTTACATTTACAACATTATTGATTGCAATTCCTTCAGCAGTAAAAGCCTTTAACTGGATAACAACGCTTTGGAAAGGAAACCTTAAGATGAATACCGGTATGCTATTTTCCATCGGTTTTGTTTCTACCTTTATTAGTGGTGGTTTAACAGGATTGGTGCTTGGAGATAGTGCTTTAGATATTAACGTTCACGATACGATGTTTGTGGTAGCTCACTTCCACTTGGTAATGGGTATTTCAGCATTGTATGGATTATTTGCTGGTGTATATCATTGGTTCCCAATAATGTTTGAAGGAAGAATGTTAAATAAAAAACTTGGGTATATTCATTTCTGGATAACTGCAATTGGAGCATACGGAGTTTTCTTCCCAATGCACTTTATAGGTATGGCAGGATTGCCAAGAAGATATTATACCAATTCTAACTTTCCATATTTTGATGACTTAATGGACATCAATGTGGTGATTACTATGTTTGCATTTTTTGCAGCTGCAGGTCAGTTAGTTTTCTTATATAACTTTATTAGTTCTATGTTCTTCGGAAAAGTAGGACCAAAAAATCCTTGGAATTCTACAACATTAGAATGGACTGCAGAAACTAAGCACATTCATGGAAACTGGGATGGTCCAATTCCTGAAGTTCACAGATGGTCGTATGATTATAGTAAAATGAACAAAGACAATACAGATTACGTAATTGCAGGACAAGATTTTGTTCCGCAGAATATTCCAATTCAAGATAACGAAGAGGAGTTGACGCATTAACTAATACCTGCGAAAGCAGGTATCTCATGAAATAAATAAAAATTTCACAATATATTTTTAGAAGCCTTTCGAATATTCGAAAGGCTTTTTTTATTGTATTTTAGTATTATGAAATTATTCCCTTCTAAAAAATACTCGGTAACATTACAATCAGAAAGTTTGCCTGCCTTAGAAAAACTTAAACGAAATACAAAACTTTCAGATTCTCTTATATCAAGTTATACAAATAAAATATTTATAGGGATTGTAAATAAAACTAATTTTAAAATAATTACATCTTCTATTGGCTTTGGTGCGTTTTGTGTTTTTGTTGGTAAATTTAAAAATCACAATGGAACAATAGAGATTCGAATACATAAAGTCTTTAAAGGAATGTTATTAATAATTATGTCTTACCCATTTATAGGATTGGGTTTGCAATTATACCAAAATGGATTAGAAAACATCTTAGAGTTTATTTTATTAATGTTGTTTTTTCTTTCAATTATAAGATTTGGTTTTATTGAATTATTTTTTTGGGTAATTTCAAATAAAGGCTTTAAAAAGCTATCAAAAATGATTGGAATAGTTGAAATTAATAATAACATTAAGTGATATTAATATAAAAGATCTCTTCGTATATTTGAAAAGCAGATTTAATAAAAAAGAGATTCCTGTTGTAATTTATATTGAGCGGAGTCGAAATGCAGGAAATAACTATGAACGAAAACCTAGATCCCACAGACGAAAATTTCACTCCAGAAGAATTAGATGTTGAAAAAAAATTACGTCCACTTTCTTTTGAAGATTTTTCTGGACAAGACCAGGTGCTCGATAATCTTCAAATATTTGTACAGGCTGCAAACCAACGAGGCGAAGCTTTAGATCATACTTTATTTCACGGCCCTCCAGGATTAGGAAAAACTACATTAGCATATATCCTTGCAAATGAGTTGGAAGTAGGGATAAAAGTAACTTCAGGGCCAGTGTTGGATAAACCAGGAGATTTAGCAGGATTACTTACCAATTTAGATGAACGTGATGTGCTTTTTATTGATGAGATACACAGGCTAAGTCCCATTGTTGAAGAATATCTGTATTCTGCAATGGAGGATTATAAAATTGATATAATGATTGAGTCCGGACCTAATGCTCGTTCGGTTCAGATTAATTTAAATCCTTTTACCTTAGTAGGAGCAACCACACGTTCGGGGTTATTAACTGCGCCAATGCGCGCTCGTTTTGGGATAGCTTCTAGATTACAATACTACACTACCGAATTATTAACTACCATAGTACAACGAAGTGCTATGATTTTGGATGTTCCAATTGCCATGGAAGCTGCTATTGAAATTGCAGGCAGAAGTAGAGGGACGCCAAGAATTGCGAATGCACTTTTACGAAGAGTAAGAGATTTTGCACAAATAAAAGGCAATGGAAAAATCGATATTAAGATTGCAAAATATGCTTTAGAGGCCTTAAATGTAGATGCTCATGGTTTGGATGAAATGGATAATAAAATTTTAACAACCATTATCGACAAATTTAAAGGAGGTCCGGTAGGTATTACAACATTAGCAACTGCCGTTTCAGAAAGTGCTGAAACTATTGAAGAGGTCTATGAGCCATTTTTAATACAACAAGGTTTTATAATGCGCACTCCTCGAGGTCGCGAAGTAACCGAAGCAGCCTACAAACATTTAGGGAGAGTAAAAGGACCTACTCAAGGCGGGTTGTTTTAATAATGTCCCCTCGAGCGCAGTCGAGAGGTTATTAATATTATATAGGTCTCGACTGCGCTCGACCAGACATCCTGAACTCAAAAACAAACCATACCAACTTAATTAAAGCTGAGGCAAAAAGACTCGGGTTTTTATCTTGTGGTA
>Ga0256824_10001002_pt1 | contig 10909 bp, 12 predicted proteins | sample CV67metaG_FD_191570 | JGI IMG/M metagenome (GOLD analysis project Ga0256824, IMG submission 191570) | Hydrothermal vent microbial communities from East Pacific Rise, Pacific Ocean - CV67 | ecosystem: Environmental > Aquatic > Marine > Hydrothermal vents | place: Pacific Ocean: East Pacific Rise...
TCTCTTGAAGCTTCAACTCGAAGTTTCCGTAACCTTTTAAACAAGGTGTCTCTGTTTGTGGATGGGAATTATAGGAGAGTATTGCTTCGATAAAGCTTAAAGAGAAAGAAGATGTTGAAAGTTTTGTTTAGAGATGTTTCGAATAGCCTTATACTCCAGCTATCCAACCTCCACCTATGAGTTTATCATCATCGTAAAAGACTGCGGCTTGGCCTACTGCAACACCAAACACTCCATCTTTCAATGTTACATAAGCCTTACCTTCTTCTATCTTAACATGGCACGCCACAGCAGTTGTTCTATATCTTAGTTTTACACTTGTATCAAACTCTGTTACTTCATTAAACATATTAAGGTTCTCAAGAGTTACAGAGTAACAAGCCAGTTCCTCTTTTTTCCCAACAACTATCTGGTTTAGCTCAGGGTTAATACTAAGAACAAAATGAGGGTCATGTGCACCACGAACAGTAAAACCTTTACGCTTTCCAATAGTATAGTGCATATACCCCTTATGCTCACCAACTACATTTCCATCTTTATCAAGAACTTCACCTGGGTTGTCTACTTGTACATAATCTTTTAATAAGTCTGTATAAGTAGTCTCAACAAAACATATTTCACTTGACTCTGCTTGAGATGAGAAAGATTCTAGCCCTTCAATAGATGCTGCAATCTTTTTTATGTCTATTTTTTTTCTACTTCCTAAAGGGAAGAGTAATCTTGGTAAGATATCTTTGTTTACATAGAAAAGAAAATAACTTTGATCTTTAGTATCATCTTCAGCTTGATAGAAATACTCACCATCAGTCTTAATATAATGTCCTGTAGCTAAATAATCAGCTCCAACTTTATCAGCGAAATTTATCATCTCTCCAAATTTCATTGTTCTATTACATAATGCACAAGGATTTGGAGTTTCACCTTTTTCATATGTATCTATAAAAGGTTGGAAGACTTCTTTTCTAAAATTTTCTTGTAAGTCCAATACATGTAGCTTCATTCCTACAAAATCAGCAGCTTTTTGTGCACGGGCAAGATGGATTTCATGATAACCTGGTTTTGAGTGAAGTTTCATATATAAACCTTCGACTTCATAACCCTCTTCTTTTAACAGTAATGATGTGATTGTCGAATCAACCCCACCACTCATTCCTACTAATACTTTTTTACGCTTTGGCATTTAGTGCCTCACTGCATTGAATTTTAATTCTTATCATAATTTTCTCTATTTATTTAAACTTGTTAGTGATTTATAATAATTACTCTTATCTAAACCTATATCTTCAAGAAGTTTTATCTGCTGGAGTAATGATTCTTCAATCTCATCAACAACACACTCTAGGTTATCAGTAAGCTTTATCATCTTCAAATCATCTTTGTCAATCATACCATCACGAAGAAGTCTTGTCTCAACAAAATCTAAAAGAGGCTTATAAAACTCTGTACCTATTACAAAGATCTTCACACCTGACACTTTTCTCGTTTGAACCAAAGTAAGTGCTTCAAAAAGCTCATCTAAGGTTCCAAATCCACCTGGAAATATAACATAAGCCATTGAATACTTAACTAACATCACTTTACGAGAGAAAAAATAATCAAAACTTAACTCTTTAGTTGTATAGGGATTAGCAACTTGTTCAAATGGTAAATCAATATTGAGACCTATAGATTCTACATCGCCAACTTCGTGTGCACCTTTGTTTGCTGCTTCCATTATTCCAGGACCACCGCCACTCATAATATTAAAACCACGTTTTGCTAGCATTGAGGAGAGTCTTACTGCTTCTTTGTAGTAGTTGTTTTCTTTGTCTGTTCTTGCACTTCCAAAGATAGTAACCGTTGGACCTAACTCACCTAACTCATCAAAACCTTTTACAAAGTCTGCCATGATACGAAAGACTGACCATACATCTGCTGACTTAATATCTTGGATATATCTTTTTTCTAGTTTTTCAACACTCTGCATATTATGCCTTTAACTGAGTAAGTCTCTCTTTTTTCGTTCCAATAGAAGTTATCTGAACACCAAAGTTTCCATCAACGATAACAACTTCACCTTGAGCAATCACATGATTGTCCACTAAAATCTCTAAAGGATCATTTGCTAATTGATTTAATTCTATAACCGAGCCAATATCCATATTTAGAACATCTTTAAGTAGCATTCTTTTTTTACCGATTCGTACTCTTACAGGAAGTTTTACATCCATAATGAGAGCGATGTTATTCATCTCATCGTCTGATAATCTTACTGCATCTCCAGTACAATTATTTGACCCACTTGAACTCTCTGTACTTGGAGCATCTGAAACAGTTGATTCCTCTTTCTTTCCAAAAAGAACACCGTTCATATTTTCATCAATAATAAACATTAGAAGTGATGTAAGAGAGTCTAGTGCAAACTTATAAACATACATCTTACTAAATGACTCTAAACTCACCTCTTCACCATCGGCAATATTTTCAACATTCTCAATACTAAAAGAGAGTTTAGGTAGTTCATCTTGTGCTGAAAGAGAGTTTGAAATAGCACCAAATATATTTGAAACTATCTCTTTGGTAGCATCAATGTCATCTTCACTCACATCTTCTCTATCACTTGCTTCTTCACCCATCATCATATCTGAGAGTGATGCAGCAAGGTTTGGAGGAAGTGCAATCATAACATCAGCCTCGGTATCCCCTGTAACTTTGATCTTTACAAGAACTATAGGAGGAACGATATTAGAGATTATACTTAACTCTTGTTCTTCACGTAGTTCTAAAGATGGAGCAGCTCCAATAAGGGCTTCTATTGTACCAACTGTTTCACTTTCAAATAGTTTCATAAAATCACTCATTACCTACTCCTTCATCGTCTATTATTTCTCTTACGCCTGAAATTTTTTCATGTCTTTGTTGCTCAAAGCTTTCTAAAGCACGTTTCACTGCATCTTTTTCTGTATCTATCATTTCTGTTACTTGTATAGATTTTCTAAATCTTCTAAGACCTATTTCACCCTTGAAACGTTCTTTTCCATCAACTGAAACAGTTACTATATCATCTGCTGCACTTGATAATCTCAAAACATCACCAATTTGTAAGTCTAAGATATCACCCATTGTTAAGTCTGCGTTTCCGAGATTTGCTTCTATATTTACTTTTGCCCCACCAAGAAGAACTTGAAGTTCACTATTTCTACTCTTTTTAGAACTAGTTTCATTAAGCATCAAATCTCTTGATGCTAGTTTTGGGAGAATTGGTTCTAATGAGATTACTGGATAACAGATATTCATCATTCCAGAAGAGTGTCCAATTATTATCTCCATAACAACCATAACAACAATCTCATTTTGTGCAACGATTTGGACAACGTTTGGACTAGACTCTTTTGACTCTATGTTTGGATATATATCCATAACTGGACCCCAAGCCTCTTTAAGCGTACTCATCATTACACGCAGTATAGTTTCAAAAAGTGAAAGCTCTATATCTGAAAACTCACGAGAAGCATCAAATGGCTCACCTTTACCGCCAAGAAGACGGTCTAACATAGGAAAGGCGATAGATGGGTTTATCTCTATTACCCCATTTCCTTCAAGTGGTTTGATTGAAAAAACATTAAAACTTGTAGGATTTGGAAGACTCATCAAAAACTCACCATAAGTCATCTGGTCAACTGAGTGAAGCTGTATTTCTACGATTGAACGCATTATAGAAGATATTTGAGAAGCTAAACTTCTTGCCATCTTGTCATGAACACCACGAAAGGCACGGAGCTGTTCTTTTGAAACACGATTTGGACGTTTAAAATCATAAAGAGTTACTTGTCTTTGAGGAAGAAGAGCATCTTCTCCCCCTTCTAGGACATCATCACCTTCATCTTCTACAACGTCGAGTAGTGCATCAATCTCTTCTTGTGAAAGTATGTCTGCCATTTTATGCTCCTACACTTTCTTTAATTTTTTGGATTACTGACTTATGTATCTGAGATATTCTAGACTCAGTTATATCAAGAACTGCACTTATCTCTTTTAAGGTCAACTCTTCAAAATAGTATAACTGAATTATCATCTGCTCTCTCTCTTTATATGATGAGAGTATTTTTTTGATAACCTCAACTAGTTCATCTTTTTCTACTCTTGCTAAAGCTGCACCTTCATCACCAACTTGTAGTTGGTCATGAAGAGGCATCACGGTATAGATAGTTGAAGCGATTCGTGCATCATGTACTTTTTCTATCGGTTCATCTAAAATCTCGGATAACTCTGCATCTGTCGGTTCACAATCATTTTTCAAAAGATACTCTTCAACAGCATAATCAATGGCTTTGACCAGTTTACGACTAGCACGACTTAAAATATCTAAACTTCTTAGATAATCAAGCATCGCCCCATAAACTCTCTTTTTTGCATAGCCCCAAAAGTTATCATTTAACTTTTCGTCATATCTTCGTGCGAGTTTGATTAACTCTTCTGTACCTATAGCCGAAAGGTCAGAGAAGTCTATCGAGCTAGGAAGTCTCTCTTTAAGTCTAAATGCCATAGCTTTTACGGCAGGCAGGTACTGAAGGGCTAACTCGTCCTCTTTATGTTTGAGATCCTGTTCATAGCCATTTTGTGACATTATTTATGTCCTACTGTATCTTCAGAATTCATCTTTATCGCAAGATCTGTAATCTTTACAGCAGAGTCTATAAGTTTTTCACGTTTATTTATCTCTTTTACAAAGTAGTCTAACTCTTTTTCATGTAAATCTTTTGGAAAGAAAGATGATTTTGCCGTCAATGTTTTATAATAAAGTGCAATTATAATGTGTGAGAAAAGGTAAAAGAATGTCGTGATAAAAAAGGTATACATCATGAGACCTTCCGCATCAAACGACTTAAGTATTCCAAAGATTATTCCTATGAAAAACCCTTGAACAGTAAAGAAATATACAAAATTTTCACCTAACATCAACTACCCCAAACTCTTTTAAAAATGTTCCATCAACCGCTTAAATAGTCCAGATAGACCACTTTCATTGGAACTAACCAGCACATTTCGTTCCAGCTTAGCCAAAATTTTACTCACTATCGCCTGTATATCTCTACTCGGTTGAGAACTTGGATAAGTCGATGTAAACAGTGCTCTTTGCTTAACTGAGCTAGAAACTTTAATATCTGTATTTATTTTGCCCATAAGTTGAAGGTCTAAACCTCCTCCTATATTTGCATTAGCTACCTTACGAATTTTTTCAAAAACACCTACTGCTTCTTTCTCATTTCTGACCTGATTCATTATCATACTGATATCATCTCTGAGTGTTGCTATAGTTTTAATAGTTGCGTATGCATCTGTTATAGCAGCTGGATCAGGAACAGTCACAACAACAACATCATCAGCTGCGTTTAGAAACATCTGTATGTGCTCACCAATCCCTGCTCCTGTATCTATGATCATTACATCTAGTTTGTCAAGAACCTGTGCTTCTGCCATAAAGTGTTCAAACAGAGCCATATCAGAGTACTTTAGTATCTCATCACCACTCTCACCAGGAATCAGTATAAGATTTCTAGTTATTGGAATAAGAATCTCCGATACAGTTGCCTCACCCTTAAGAACATGAAGAATGTTTTTCTTTATCTTTACATTAAACATCACATCAAGATTTGCAAGACCGATATCTGCATCAAAGATACCTACATTGACACCTTTTTTTGACAAAGCATAAGCAAGATTGGAACTTATAGTACTTTTTCCAACCCCTCCCTTTCCACTAGTTATCGCGATAAATCTTGTTTTTTTAGCCTTTTTCTTTGTCGAAGAAGCTACAAGTTCTTCTAGCTTTTCAGCCTGGTGCCCTATCATACTTTGCTCCTATTGAAGCCATTTAAGAGACACTCTATAAGAAAGTCACTACTTGCACAGACTAAATCTTCAGGGACTTCTTGTCCAACTGAAAAGTAAGAAATCGGCTTTTTAGTCTCATAAGCTAGAGAAAATATATTTCCAAAGCCCATAGTCTCATCTAATTTTGTAAACATAAGAGTATCTACACCTAGAGTTGCGAAGTTGTCATACGTCACCTTAAGGTCTTCATACTTTATAGAACTAGGCATTACTAAGACTACATCAACATTGTACTCAGTGTTGTTTGCATCTAAACACTCATAAATCTTCTCAATCTTGACCTTATCATATGGACTTGAACCCATAGTATCTATAAGAATATAATCACAATATTTGAGTGACTCTAATGCCGAAGAAAACTCTGGAGGGTCAACTACTGTCTCAATCCCTAGTTTCATCATTCTCGCATACTGCATGAGTTGCTCAACGGCACCTATACGATAGGTATCTAAAACTACCAATCCTACCTTATACTTCTTTTGCATCAAGAACGAATATCTAGCAGCAAGTTTTGCGATACTTGTCGTTTTTCCAACACCTGTTGGTCCAACAAGCATTATCACTTTTTTGCTTCCTACATTTAAGGTGCTCTCTCTTCTAATAGGAACCATTTTACGAAGGAGTGTCTGGAAGTAACGTTTTACAGTGACTGAATTTTCTTTCATTTTTGCTGGCATATGCTCTAACGTAATCTGCATTAGTGAGTCTAAATGCTCTGTGTTCATTCCACTCTGTGCTGCAAGTCTATATATCTCTGCAAACTCTGAAGGAATTTGTGACTCTATATCTGGAGATTTTTCATCCCAAAACATATTTTGAATAATTTTTACTTTATCAGTAAGCTTATTTATTTCACTTTTTATATCTTTTAGCTCTTTTGGCTCATAAGATGGAGCCTGAGGTGCTGATGGTAGTGGTTTTGAGTACTGCTCAAGAGGGTCACTTACGTTTGATATACGAGATATCTGCTTCGCTGCGTTTGAAATGTCAAATAAGATATCTTTACTCTCTTGCTTGAGCGGTTGTTGACGAGAAAGAGGCTTAGCTATCTTGCCGTAAGTTGAAGGAATCATATCTTCTTCTATACCGATAATGATTTCATATAGAGCATCTTGTCCAAGAGCTTTTTTACGAATCTCTTTTGTTTCGATAAGCATACCCTCATCACCAATCTCCATCTTCGCCTTTTTAAGTGCTTCTGAGGGTGAGCGACCTGTAAAAGTTAGTATCTTCATAAATGTAGACCTGATAATGGAATGATAACACTCTCTCTTTGAGACCAAGAAGCATGAGGAAGAGTTAGTTTTTGAGTATTTATAACTCTGTTGTCAAAAAATATAATATCCAAATCTAATGTCCTTGGTGCATTTGCAAAACTTCTTCTACGTCCAAACTTTTTCTCTACTCTCATCAAGTATGCTAAAAAATCTTTGGGTTGCATTGAAGTCTTTAAAACTATGATTGAGTTAAAAAAATCATCTTGGTCTACATAACCAAAAGGAGGATTTTTCAAAATCAATGATGTCTGTACTAAATCAACTCTTTTCTCACCTTTGAGATAAAAAAAGAGATGCTCAAACCTGCGTTTCACATCACCAAGATTTCCTCCGATACCAACTACTGTTTCATATCGAAGAGAACTCTTTGTGCTGCGTTTTTTATATCTAAACTGCTTTGAAGTATAAACAGTGAGTTTATCACTAAGGCTGCGTTTTAGATACATAGGCTGCGTTTTAACTCGAAACTATTTAGTTTCTTGAGCTTTTTGTTGTGCTTCGTGAGCTGCTTTCATTTCGTTTAAAATCTGAAGCATACCCATCATCGCTAAGTGGTAACCAAAAGGACCAAATCCTACAACTGATGAAGTACATACTGGTGCAATCATATTTTCTTTTCTGAAATCTTCACGTCTATGAATGTTAGAGATGTGAACTTCAATAGCAGGAATAGCTACAGCAGAAATAGCATCACGAATAGCGATAGATGTGTGAGTATATGCCGCTGCGTTTATAATGAGACCATGAGCTTCACCGTAACACTCTTGAACTTTATCAACTATTTCACCCTCTAGGTTACTTTGAAAAAATTCTATTTCAACACCATTTTGAGTTGCAACATCTTTCATTTGTGAATGAATCTGCTCTAAGCTCATTGGACCATAAATATTTTGCTCTCTTACACCTAGCATATTTAAATTTGGACCTTGTATTACTACTATTTTCATTTGATTCCTTATGATTATTATTTTATTACACTTATGGTAATATTTTAAGGAGATATTTTACCCAATTAAAGCATAATCTATTTTAAATTACAAAAAAAGATTCACAATGCAAATTATTTCCCCGCACTATATCTACATGAGAGATAGAGTTAGCACTAACTTATCCGTCGCTTTTGACAAAACTATCCAAAAAATCGCACCTTTTGATGAGCTTATCGAGGAGTATCCAGAGGCTAAAGTCACAACACTTAGAGAAAACTCTCTTCTTATGCCTGGGCTTATAAATGCCCATGTTCACATAGAGTTTTCAGGGAACAAAACGCAGCTCTCTTATGGTGATTTTATGACATGGCTTTACAGTGTTATAGAGAATCGTGAAGAGCTTATAAATGGTTGTTCACTTGATTGTATGACTAAGGCTATTGACTCTATGCTGGACAATGGTATCACTAGTTTTGGAGCGATTAGTTCTCATGCTATGGACTTAGAAGCATGTGAAAAAGCAAAACAAAATGTAGTTTTTTTCACTGAACTTATTGGTTCTCAGGCTACTATGGCAGATGCACTTTTTACAGACTTTTCAGCACGACTTAATGCAGCAAAATCTGTAAAAAGAGAGGGTTTCAAACCAGCAATCGCTATACACTCGCCCTACTCTGTTCATCCTGTTCTTATCAGAAAAGCCCTTCAAATCGTAAAAGATGAGAAGCTTCCTTTGAGTGCTCACTTTATGGAGAGTCAGGCTGAAAGAGATTGGCTAGATAAGAGTGATGGAGACTTTAAAGGCTTTTTTAATGACCTTCTTAAACAGAAAGAAAATGTCAGTGACTCACATGAGTTTTTAGCAAACTTTTATGAGGTTCCAACTCTTCTTACACATGCCGTTCATGCAAATGACAAAGAGTTAAATGCTATTGCAAATGCTAAACATACCATTATTCACTGTCCTATTTCAAACAGACTATTAGGAAATCCAACGCTTAACATCAAAGAGTTAAATGATAAAAACATAAAATGGATAGTGGCAACAGATGGACTAAGTTCAAACTATAAACTTGACCTCTTTGAAGAGATGAAAGTTTCTCTGTTTATGCACTCAGATGCTCCTCTTTTAAAGTTTTCTCAAGCACTTATAGATGGTGTAACGATAAACGCAGCAGAGGCTCTTGGTTTAAACGCAGGAGAGATAAAAGAGGGTAAAAACGCAGACATGATTGTTCTAGACTTAGATAAAGAGCCAACACAAGAGTTAGCCATTCATTTAATACTTCATCGTTATAATATATCAAAAGTTTACATAAATGGTAAACTAGAAAAAGGAAACTAAATGGACTTAATTAAAAAAATATTTTCTCCCATCACGGGAACGATGAACTATATACAAAACCATTTCAAGGCTATGCTTTTTGTACTTATACTCTTCTTGGTTTTCGCCCCTGCAAGTGAAAAAGACTTAAATCCTAACAACCTTACTCAGATAAATCTTGTAGGTCCTATAATGGATGCAACAGAGATAGTGGCAAAAATAGATGCTGCTACACAAAACGACTCAATAAAAGGAGTTTTACTATCTGTTGATTCTCCCGGTGGTGCAGTTGCTCCTTCTATCGAGATAGCTTATGCAATCAAGAGACTCAAAGAGAGTAAGCCTGTTGTTGTTTATGCTAAAGGAACTATCGCAAGTGGCTCTTACTATGCAAGTATCTGGGCAGATGAGATTATAGTAAATCCTGGTAGCATGGTTGGAAGTATAGGTGTTATTATGCAAGGTGCTGATTTGAGTGGTATTATGGAGAAGCTTGGCATTAAAACGCAGACAGTTAAGGCGGGAAAGTATAAACAGATTGGAACGACTGACAGACCTTGGGCTGATTTTGAAGTAAACGAACTCAACAAGGTTATTCAAGGGACATATGATATGTTCTCACAAGATGTTGCTACGGCTAGAGGGCTAGACATCAAAAAAAGAGATATCTTTGCTAATGCACATATATTTACAGCTTCTCAAGCTAAAGAAGTTGGTTTAGTTGATTCTCTTGGTGTTAGTTACGATGCTAAGCTAAAAGTTGAAGAGTTAAGTGGTGTTAAAAATCCAGTCTGGAATACAGAAGACAAGTTTGATAAGTTGATGAAAAAGTTATCAGCATCAACTGCTGTAACTCTTCATACATATTTTCCAAGTATGGTTCTAAAATAATATACTTATAAAATAAAGTGTTTTAAGTTTTACAGAGTTTTATAACTCTGTAACTTCTACAACTTCCTCGATATTTTCAAAGATTCTTTTTACTCTATCTTGCCACATTTCACCAAAATCTTTTACATCTTGAGGCGATGCTTCACCTGAACCTAGTTTTTGCATTAAAGGCATCATCGCTGGATTTGGTTTGACTTCATTTGGATTGTAAGATACATCTACACTTTTGTTTGTGTCTACTCTAGTAAATCTCGCTGAGGAGTTAATATCTGCATTAAAACTCATAAGTGAGTGTCTAGCGAACTGCCCTTGAAGACCTTTAAATCCACTCTTGTCAGTTGCCCCAGTTATCTGAGAAATAACATTAGCGATAACACCTGCAACACCCTCTTCTAAAGACTCTTCAAACTCAACTTTAATGTTTCCACGAACAGCTCTAGAGTCTGGATATAGTACTGATAGAGCTGCGTTTGTCATGATGTAAGCACCTGCAACAGTAGGACAAGAGTGACCAGCAGCCTTGACTACCTCGAGATAACTTATCTCATACTCGCCCTTATCAAACGCACCTAAAATCAATGATAGTTGGTCTTGTAATTTTATATCTTCTATAG
>Ga0256824_10001004_pt1 | contig 10904 bp, 10 predicted proteins | sample CV67metaG_FD_191570 | JGI IMG/M metagenome (GOLD analysis project Ga0256824, IMG submission 191570) | Hydrothermal vent microbial communities from East Pacific Rise, Pacific Ocean - CV67 | ecosystem: Environmental > Aquatic > Marine > Hydrothermal vents | place: Pacific Ocean: East Pacific Rise...
GTCGTATAAAAACTTGCCCCTGCGGATAGGTTATTCCATGTATTAGTTTCTATATGCAATTTCCCTCCTAAAGCTAAGTCTTGATTAGTATTGTTTCTTTGATACCCTAAACGCATATACCCATTTACCATTTTTATGAAGTTATTTGTTACCTGTTTTGGTTCTGCATTTTCCATTGTATCTGGTAGTATAGTACCTCCTGCATATGTACTAATACTCATTATCATTAAAGTTGTTGTGTGTAGTATAATTTTGTTCATTTTATTTCCTTTTTGTCTATCCATTTAAAAAGTAGTTTACCCCAAGGTATATCCTTGGAGAAAGCTAACTTTACCTAAGTTCTTAGCGTTATATCTGTTCTATTTCTATAAGCTTGGCTTCATCTGCACGTACTGCAATGAGTGTAGAACCTACTTCTATCTCCATGGTTTGTTTGGCTAGTGAACAGCCTCTTACCGTCAGTTCTTCTCCACGCATGACACCAAAAGAAGTGAGTCTGTCTCTTAGTATTTTGTCTGCGTGTATTTTTACGATAGTCGCTTTGTTGCCTTTTTGTAAATCGATTAAATGCATGTTAATATCCTAATGCTAATGTAACTCTGTATGCGATGAAACTTAGTATCCATGCACTAGCAGATGTCATAAAGAAGAGGTAGACTAAGTACTTCCACCCTCCAGCCTCTTTGGCAAATACCATAGATGCAGCCAAACATGGTAAATATATCATCACAAAGACGATGAAGGCTATGGCTGCTGCAAAAGGTATGTTTGCCTTTATTTGGGCTATAAGTCCTTCTGATCCTTCATCTACGTCATCTCCTAAGGCATAGAGTACACCAAGGGTAGAAACCACTACTTCTTTAGCCGCTAGTCCAGTCTCAAGTGCCACTGCCATACGCCAGTCCATACCTAGTGGTGCAAAGAATGGCTCAGAGGCATGTCCTATCTGACCTAGGTAAGAGTTTTCAAGCTCATAAAGTTTTACTTGGTTTGCATCTAAGTTAGCTGGTGCATCTACTTTAGGGTAGTTAGAAGCAAACCAGATGAGTATCGCTGCACCAAGTATAAACGTACCTGCTTTTTTCAAATAACTTTTGGCTTGTCCATACACCGTATGCCAAATGAGTTTAAGTGATGGCATACGGTACTTAGGCATCTCCATAACAAAAGGTTCATCTTCACCTTTGAAGACAAACATTTTAAGTGCCTTAGCCATAATAAGACCAAGCATTGCTCCAGAGATATAGATAATAAACAAAATATTACCTGCATGTTCTTTTCCAAAAAACGCCCCTGCAAAAAGGACATAGATAGGGAGTCTAGCACCACAAGACATAAAGCCTATGATGAAGAGGGTGATGAGTCTGTCTTTTTCATTTTTAAGGGTACGTGCTGCCATGTAGGCTGGTACGGAACATCCAAAACCAGTCACTAAGGGTATGAAGCTTTTACCATGTAATCCAAACTTATGGAAAAACCCATCAAGTAAAAAGGCAACACGGCTCATGTATCCTGTAGTCTCAAGTAAGGCAATACCCAAAAAGAGTATGACAATGTTAGGCAAGAACATAATCACTGCGCCTACCCCTGCTATGATACCATCAGCTACGAGTGAACCTAGTTCACCATCTCCAAGTAATATTTTAGCTTGTTCGCCTAACCATCCAAAGGCAGCATCTATATAGTCCATAGGAATGCTTCCTACTTCAAAAGTGAGTTGAAAAAGTGCCCACATAAAAAAGAGAAAAAGAGGAATACCTAAAAATTTGTTTATCAGTAAGTTGTCTATTTTTTGTGTAAAGTTTTTAGCACGCATTGACTTCACTGACATAACTTCCATTTTTGCACCTTTGGCAAAAGCAAAATGTTCATCTGCAAATATCTCACTCAAATCTTTGGTATCGGTATGTAAATAGATGTGATGAAGCCCCTCTCTAACAATAGGGAGTATCTCTATCCAGACAGGCTCATCGTGCATTTTTTTGTAGACATCTTCATCTTCTTGGAGTAGCTTTACTGCTAAGTGACGGTAGGATACCGTACTCTTATAGTTTTTTTCTTGCATAAAAGCAACGATGTGTGCTATCTCTTCTTCTATAGGGTCAGAGTAAACTACTTTGGAAGAAGTTTCTTCTTTTTCATAGACTTCAACGATAGCATGTTGTAATGCTTCAACACCTTCTTTGGTAGAGGCTGATGTTTTGATACACGGTACACCTAGTATGGCTGAGAGTTGTTTTTCATCTATCTCTATGCCTTCTTTTTGTGCTTCATCAGACATATTGAGTGCCACAACTACTTTTTTACCAGTCTCCAAGAGTTGGGTGGTAAAAAGAAGGTTTCTTTGTAGGTTTGTAGAGTCAACGACATTGACGATGACATCATATTCATCGGACTGTAAAAAACTTTTAGTGACTTTCTCTTCTATTGTGTATTCTGTAAGAGAGTAGGCACCTGGAAGGTCTATGATATGTGCTTCATAGTCTTTACATGTAATGTCATCACAGATAGTGAACTCTACTTCTGTTTTGTCTACAGTAACCCCTGAGAAGTTACCTACTTTGAGTTTGGCATTGGATATGGCATTAATGAGAGAAGACTTCCCTACATTTGGTTGACCTGCTAATGCTATGACAATTTTTTCCAAAACTTTTCCTTATAGTTAAAAATAACAAAATAGAAATGATAATAGTTATCAATCTTTTCTTGTTTGAAGTATAGTGAAAGTTTTCTTAACAAAGCTTAAAATGAAAGTTATTATCAATAAAATATAATGTAGCTGTTAGTAATATAAATGAAAGTTTAGAAAATATAAAATTTAGGAAGTTGTAAAAAGAGGGTAAGCCCAAACACTCTCCGAGGAGAGTGAGGTATTCAAAATTTTTTGGGGGTATTACGAAAACGTAATGATTAAAATTTGTAAGTAGCGAATAGTTCTACTTGGTTTGTAGCATCTTTTTGAATATCTGTATTTACATCAGAGTCAGTCAATGAATAAACAACACCTAAGTTTACAGCATCTGTAACATCATAACCAACAATAACATCTAACTCAGAACCCTCATCACCATAACCTGCATACGATGCTTTAAGATTAGCACCAGCTAGTTCTGTTGAAGCTCCAACTTTCCAAGAAAGTGTATCTTTATTTAGTTCTGCTGCATTAGAAGCAAAATAGTTCCAAGAACTTGTGTACACAGAGTCTCTACCAACAAAGCCTGCTTTGTTGTCTGTAGTATTACTTATTGCAGCAGTTAAGTTAACACCTGAAAATTCTGTTCCAGCTTTTAAAGCATATGCAAGACCATCTTTTGCTGTATTATAGTCAGTTGAAATGATTTGTCCCGAAACATTAAATGAACCGAAATCATAACCTGCATCTGCATAAATAGCTGTATATTTATCTGCAACACCACCTGTGATTGTTGAAGCAACTGCTCCAGAATCAACATTGTAGTACCATGCACTTAATTTAAGTGCATCAGCACCATATACAGCACCAACAGTATAGTTGTCACCACTATCAATATCTACAAGGTTAACCCATGTATTACCTTTGTTATTTGGTCTCCATTTTGTAAGGTAACCAGCAACTAAAGTTACATTTTCAATAGATTTGTTTGCAACAACTGCAGCTTCAAATGCACCTGGAGCTAGTACCCAGTCAAAACCACCAACAAGTGGAGTATCAATTAGTTGACGACCAATGATTACAGTTGTATCACCAAAAGTTCCTGTTAGGTTTGCAACATTAATATATGCACCATTTGGTTGTTCTTCAAAATCTTTATCAGCAATATCACCTAAGTTTACATAACCAACAGCTGAAAAGTTTGCTGTGATACCATCAAATAGTTTATGTGAAACATCAAATGTGACTGCACCTGCAGCAGAAGAATTAGCTGATTTAAATAAGTCACCTGCACCAGCATTATCACTTGTAAGGTAATATGCTACAGCCTTAGCGTTAATAGTTGTGTCTTTGTTACAGTCACTTGTTGCAGCCACTGGTGCAGCTACTACTGGCTCTACTGGAGCAATGTCTCCGCCTGCGAATGCAGCGCTAACAGCTAATGCTGCTACTAAAGAAAGTTTTGTTGTTTTCATCTTTTTTTCCTTGTTTAATATAAGATGCGACATTATAGCAGGTATTCTTTATGATAAGGAATACTTAAGTGCCTAATCTTTAATCAACATAAAGAAACTATTTAAGTCAGTGGAACATTTTTAAAGAAATCTCTCACATATTCATAGCCCGAGTAGAGTGTGAGTGCTACAGCCAGCCAGAGTAAAAGTGTTGCACCAGGCCATTGCATGAGTAAAAAACCTATGGCTATCATCTGTACCACTGTTTTTACTTTTCCCATCCAAGATGCAGCAATGTCTAAGCCTTGACTCACAGCAGAGACTCTGAGACCCGTAATAAACAGTTCTCGTGTGATGATGAGAAATATTGCCCATTCAGATGCACGGTCAAGCATCATAAGACCTAAGAAACCGGCGAGGGTGAGCATTTTATCTGCTAAGGGGTCAAGTATTTTTCCAAGCGTAGTAATTTGGTTAAAAGTACGTGCAATATAGCCATCAAAAAAATCAGTAGCAGAAGCAAGAACAAAAATAAATGCTGCAATATAATCTAACCATGTGTAGTGAATATTTATAAGTAAAAAGTTGTCTCTATTGACCAGTAAAAAAAACATTACTGGTGCAAGTAAGAGTCTAATGAGGGCAAGAGTATTTGGTACGTTAAACAAAATAGTTATCTTCTATAGTTTTTTTGAGAAAACAGCCATGATTTTTTTGTGTTTACCAACCTGTATTTTTTTTGCAATATAGACTTTTTTATTTCTAGCTATATGTGAAGGGTAATTTGATTCTATGATGACATAGTAAGAACCTTCTGCTACACCATAAAACTCAAAGTTTTTTTCAAGATTCAAATAAGTACTATTAAGATAATTTACAACAGTACCATTCGTATTAGGGTTATTTTTATTTTTAAGATAATAGTTTTCATACCAATGATTTAGTTTTGCACTAATAGGAAGAATGTAAACTTTAGAACCAGTAAGTCTTGTCTCTTGACCAGATGGTGTTAAATAAATAACATGTCCATGCACTTCAGAACTTCCAAATTTATGGTAAATTTTATTGATAAGTTGAAATCTTAGAGATTGCGTACTTGTTAATAGTGAAGACTTTTTTCTTTTTTCAATAGGTACATTAGCTTTTTTTCTTTTTTTCTCTTGTAGCCTTTTTACTTTTGCTTCTTTCTCTTCTTTTATTACTTTGGCTTCTTCTATTTGAGCAAGACGGAGTATTTCTACATTTTTTGCTGCAATTTCTTTAGCTTTGAGTGCTTCTTGTGCAGCTAGGGTAGCTTTTATCTGTAAGGCTTTTTCAAGTTTGAGTGATTTTTCTTTTTTGAGCGCTTGTTCTTGTGCAGATTTTTTCATATTAGCTTCAAGTGCTTTGGCTTTCTCTTCTTGTTTTTTTACTTTAAATTCTGCTAGTTTTTTTATTTCTTCCTGATGTTTTTTCTTTTCTTTTTCTTCTAGAATAAGTCTATGCTTACGACCCATCTCTTCTTCTCTTTGTAGGGCAAGTCTTTTGCCATCTAAGGTTTTAGCTTTGCGGGCTTCTAGCTCTTTTTGTAGTACCTTTTTATCATATAGCTTTTTTGCATTTACTCTTTCTTCTTTTTCTCTGGTTTTTGTTTCTGTAATAGTATTTTTTGCTTTTAAGATGGTTCTTTTCTTCTTACGCTCTTTTTTAATGGCATCTTGCATTTTGAGAAGTTCTTGATTTGTTTGTACTTGTGTATCGCTAATGTCAACACTGCTTTGTGCAGTAAGTGTATGTGTACTTGTTTGTGTTGTTAACTGGTAACCTCTTTCTGCACAGCCAGAAAATAAGAGGAGTGAGGAGAGCAAAAGTGTATTTTTTAACATAATAATTCCCTAAATGTAGTTTTAATGTTACAACTGTAACGCAATAATGATTAAAAACTAGGATAGATAAAAAGAATTATAGAAATAAAATAAGTCCTATGATAAGGATGAGACTACCTGAGATATTTTTTTGTACAGTGTCTTCGCTTGATTTGTGTAGTACTAAAGTAGGAATTGTATCATCTTTTTTTTCATGTTGAACTTCAATTTTTTTTGTAGATTTAAGCGTTACAATAGAAGAGCCACGTTCAGCACAAGCTGTAAATAATAATGTAGATAGAAGTATAAAGATACTTTTTTTCATAATCATAGTAATCCTTTAAATTAGCATAGCAATTTATTTAGTAAACATTCTATCCAAGTTTATGTTAATAAAAAGATTTTATATACTACTGAGGAGGTTTTAAGTTAATAAAGAATACAATAGCTGAAATTAATATATTAAAAATTAGGGGGATATTTACTTTATGAAAAAATTAGTAAGTACAATAGCAGTTTTAGCAATAACAAATACACTAGTGATGGCAGGGGGAGATTTCTCAACGCCAATAGAACCAGAAATTACAATTCCAGACAAAGAAATTGTAGTTGTTGATGATGTAAAGTACGATGGTTTTTATGCAGGGGGTGCATTAAGTTATCTTCGTATGAATGCTATTGACGAGTTAAGAGGTCATGCCCTTACGCTTATAGGTGGATATTATTTCAATAAATATATTGGTCTTGAAGCACGTTACACTAGAACACTTACTGATCCAGACCTAGATACTGGTGCAGGGGTAGTATCGAGTGATGACACTTTAAGTAATTTAGGACTCTATGTAAAACCTATGTATAATATCACTACAGGGTTTTCAGTATATGGTTTAGCAGGGTATGGTAAAGCAGAAGCAGGAAATCTTGAAGAAAGTGGTTTACAATGGGGGCTTGGTTCAAAATATGAGCTTGCAAATGGAGTAGGTATCTTTTTTGATTACACGAGCTTTTATGATGGTGACGACTTTGACACTGTTGCTGCAAAAGATGCATTTTTCTCTTCTACAAGCATAGGTGCAACATACACTTTCTAATCTAAGTATTATACTTCATTGAGTGAGGTGCTACTCACTCAATATTTCTTCCAATTATTTATCGATAGTATCTTTTATTTAGAATTGTTTACCTAGAGTAATGTGATATATGTAGGGTCGATAAAATCCGACCGACCGCTATTTATAAAATATGTTTAGAACAGGATTATCTAAAGGTAGTTCCACCATCAACCACAAGTGTTTGACCTGTAATCCATGATGCTTCAGGTGTACAAAGGAAGTAAACAGAACCTGCAAGGTCATCTGGACTTCCCATTCTATTCACGGCTGAACGTTTAATGGTTTCTGCTTTTACTTCTTCATAGTTTGTAAAGGCTTTAAGTGCATCTGTGTCTATAGGCCCACCTGATACAGCATTTACTCTGATACCCATCTCTCCAAGTTCTACAGCAGCATAACGGCTCATGGCCTCTACTGCTGCTTTATTTGTACCATGACCTGCATAGTTTTCAATGTAGATAAGGTTCCCCGTAGATGAAAGAGTGACAATCGCTCCTCCTCCTACTTTTTCCATACGTACTGCAGCTTCTTGTGAACCACGTACAAAGGCACCAACGGTTGCTGTAAAGATGTTTTGTAAACCTTTTTTAGGACGGAGTTTCATAAACTTACCATAACCACCTACAACAGGACGACCATAAATCATTGCGTTACTTACAAAGAAGTCTACTCTGTCAAAATCTTCATCGATGGCTTGAAAAAGTGTTTTAAACTCATCAAGCTCCAAAATATTAAGAGGGTATGCTTTTGCTTTTACACCATATTTACTCTCTAAATCTGCAGCGATTACCTCTGCAGCTTCTTTGTTAGAGTTGTATGTAAAAGCAATGTTCACACCATTTTGTGCAAATTTCTCTGCTGTGGCTTTTCCTATACCTTTGGTTGCTCCTGTGATGACAAGAGTTTTGCCCTTCATATCTGAAAGTTGTGCTGACATATTACGCTCCTACAATTTTATATTTTTTCATGACAGATTCTATCTTCTTCATGTTTGCACTACTTGGTGCTACTAGTGGAAGTCTATACTCTAAAGTATCGGTAAGCCCTGCGATGTACATGGCAGCCTTGATAGGAATAGGGTTAGATTCACAAAATAGTACTTTGTTAATCTCGAAAAGCTCATCGTTGATGGCTTTTGAAGCGTTAAAGTCACCTTTAAGTGCAGCATGAGCAAGTTCTGCTTTCATATCGGGAAGTAAATTAGAAGTTACCGAAGTAATCCCTTTTCCTCCACTTGCCAAAATAGGGAAGTCAATGGCATCATCGCCAGAGAAAACATAAAGGTCTGGTATTTTTGCAAGAAGCTCTACGGTTCTTTCTATGGAGCCTGTAGCTTCTTTGATACCCATAATGTTTTCTACATCATCAAAAAGTCTTTTCACTGTGTCTGGAAGTATATCTACACCTGTACGACCTGGTACATTGTAAAGCATAAAAGGTACTTTAACAGCAGATGCAATGGCTTTGTAGTGTTGGTAAAGCCCTTCTTGACTCGGCTTGTTATAGTATGGACTTACAGAAAAGAGAGCATCTACTCCGCATGCCTCTGCATGTTTAGCGATGTCTATAGCTTCATGTGTTGCGTTAGATCCTGCACCTGCAAGTACTTTTGTATTTGTTCCTTTACATACTTCTACGGCTATTTCTATACATCTTTTGTGTTCATCATGGCTTAGTGTTGCAGATTCACCGGTAGTTCCTACTGGACACACTGCATCAATGCCATTATTTATCTGTCTTTGGATAAGTTTTGCAAAAGTTGGCTCATCTAAGGTACCATTTTTAAAGGGTGTAATCAGTGCAGTACTTGCACCTGTAATATAGTTATTCATTTAGTTTCCTAATTCTTTTTACCTAAAAGACGTACTTGAAGCGAAGCTCCAAGTACTACGCTGTCGCTGTGACAACTGTAGCAGTTTGCTCATGTGACTAGTCACATTTTTTAACAGCATTCCTTTAGTTCTTTTTCAAGATAACTGTGGTTGAGAAGTTATGGTCAAAATACTTCTTTGCAGTCTCTTGAATGTCTTTGAGTGTAATTTTATCTAATTTCTCTTCATATTCAAGTAAAGGCTGAATATTTCCTTTGACATAGTAGTCACCATAGAGACCAGCAACAGAAGACGAACTCTCTAAGGAGTAGATAAACTCTGCTTTTGTGTTGATTTTTACTTTGTCTAGTTCTGCTTGTGTTACGTCACCTTTTTTGAGTTTTTCAAGTTGTACAAGTATCTCTTTTTCTAAGTCTTCTATTTTTGCTTCAGGAGAGCACATCGCCATGATGAGAAAAACACCTGGGTCTGTAAGTTCCATGTTATACCCATAGACTTGGTTGGCTAGTTGTTTGTCATTGACGATCGTTTTCTCAAACCATGAGCTTTTACCAGAACTTAATATATGACTTATAGCAGAGAGTGCTACTTGATCATCATGTTCATAGTTTGGGATGGAGTAGGTAATAGCAAGTGTATCTACACGGTTACTCTCTTTATGGAGTATGGCACGTTTTGCACCATCGACTTTAGGCTCAACTGCTGTAACTTTTGGAATGCTGTTTTCATTTTTCATTTTACCAAAGTACTTGTTGGCTTCAGTAAATACCTCTTCTGCTTTGATGTCACCCGCAACGATTAATACGGCATTGTTAGGTTGGTAGTAACGTTTATAAAAAGTACGAATATCTTCTATTTTCCATGAAAGAATATCTTCCATAAATCCAATAGGTAACCAGTGGTAAGGATGATACGTAAAGTGTGTGTTAAAGACTCTAAAGTATAAGTATCCCATAGGATTATTGTCTGTTCTTAATCGACGCTCTTCTGCTACCACGTCACGTTCTTTTTGGAACTCAACATCAGTGAGTTTAAGGTTATGCATCAGTTCAGAGAAGAGATCTAGGGTCATACCAAGGTTTTTACTCGCAGTCTTTATATAGTAGTGTGTTTTATCGAAGCCAGTTGCCGCATTGTTTACGCCACCACGGCTTTTTACGATGGTGTCAAATTCACCTTCTTTTAGCTTCTCTGTTGACTTAAATGAGAGGTGCTCAAGCATGTGTGCCATACCACTTTTACCCATCACTTCGTTACGGCTTCCTACTTTGTAGTAGATGTCAGTGGTGATGACTCCAGAGTCATTGTCCATAGGAATAACAACGATTTGCAACCCGTTATCTAAAGTTTTTGTAAAATGTTTTGGTAATGAGTTAGCCATTAATGCTCCCGTTAGTATTAGGTATGAAATGAGAATGTTTTTCAATCTAGTTTCCTTGTAGGGTTGATAGTATCAACCATTGGTGTGGATATTATTTCCAGTCAGCTCCGATAGCTTCACTAATGTGAGTGTAACCATCTTTCTTTAATAGTTGAATAATACCTTCATTTATCTCTTTAATAAGCAGAGGTCCTCTATAGACTAACATAGAGTAAACTTGAACGAGGGATGCTCCAGCTTTTATGCGTCTGTATGCTTCTTCTGCAGAGTCTATGCCACCTACTGAGATGAGTAGGGTTTTACCATAAAGTTCTTTACCAATCGCACGGAAAAGTTGGTAGCTTTTCTCTGTAAGTAGTGCACCACTTATGCCACCAAAATCTTGTTTATATGGGCTGTCTGTAAGGCTGTAGTCTATGGTAGTGTTAGTAGCTATGATACCTGCAGCACCTGCATCCACAGCTGTTTTACAGAGTGTTATAGCATCTTCTGGTGTCATGTCTGGTGCAATCTTAAGTAGCACAGGCTGTGAAGTAATCTTTTTTGCCATGGCAAAGATAGCATTGATAAAAGATTCATTTTGTAAATCTCTTAGTCCAGGGGTGTTGGGTGAAGAAATATTAATCACGATGTAGTCCCCATAGTTTTT
>Ga0256824_10001005_pt1 | contig 10895 bp, 10 predicted proteins | sample CV67metaG_FD_191570 | JGI IMG/M metagenome (GOLD analysis project Ga0256824, IMG submission 191570) | Hydrothermal vent microbial communities from East Pacific Rise, Pacific Ocean - CV67 | ecosystem: Environmental > Aquatic > Marine > Hydrothermal vents | place: Pacific Ocean: East Pacific Rise...
TTCGTTTGGCTTCTCCTCCTCTTGAGGTTCATCGTTATCTTCTAAATCCAGTTCACCCAATAGAATGGTATAAATCTGCTCGGCATACAACATCTCAAACCTAGAGGCATAATTTGCCATTGGTGGTAACATAAAGCCATTTTCTACCAATAGATCATTAATGGCATAATCACTTGCCAAATTCCAGACAGAAGTTACTTTATCTTTGCCTCTATCACTGTGAAAAAGAGCTTGGTGCATGGCAGAGTTGGCTAAAACGGTAGATACTTCGTTTACAGAAAGCACTTCAAGATACGCATCGTTATACTCCAAGACATCACCCAAAGGTCGGAAAGAGGCAATATTTTGATTTATGCGTAAATCAATAGAAGTTACAAGTGTTCCAAAATAGGGATTTTCTAACATAAGTTTTGTTTTGGCTTGGTCTAGTTTTTGATTGGTTATCAGTTTTACATCAGTAGGAATCATGGGTAAGCCTTCGTAGGGTGCGTTTGCAACGCACCATTTAATTAAAAGAGAGATTATTTAAATATTATTTAATCGCCAACATTCTCTCTAATGCCAAGTTTGCATATTTAACAGTATGTGGATCAACAACAATCTCATTAATTGGTTGATTATCATCTATAGATTTCAGAGTTAAGTATAAATCTTCTAAAGTTGTCTCGTTCATGGTTGGACACTCTGGTTTGGTTGAAGATAGAACATAGGTATTTCCTTGACGCATTCTATTTACCAAGTTATACTCTGTACCAATGGCTACTTTCTGTTCAGGGTCAAGATCGTTAACATATTTAATAAGCTGAGAGGTAGAACCTGCAAAATCAGAAGCTTCAACAATCTTTGGATCACACTCTGGGTGTACTGCAATTTTAATTCCAGGGTATCGGTTTCGGTAAAATTCAATATCGTCAAGTGTAAAAAGTTGGTGAACTGAACAGAAACCATTAAAACAGATAACATCTGCCTCTTTTGGGTCACACTCACCCTCTCCTATAATACACGACTTAAGCCCCATAGAGTTGGCGAAGTTCTGCCCTAAACATCTATCTGGAACAAATAGAATCTTTTTTCCTGATTCTAGACCCTTTTCTATAATTTTATAAGCATTTGATGAGGTACAGACCATTCCACCCATCTCTCCTACTTTTGCTTTGACTGTTGCGTCCGAGTTAATATAGGTAATTGGTAAAATATTCTCTTTTGGAATACCACGTTCTACCATATAATTTACAGAATCATCAAAATATGAACCATCTATCATTCTTGCCATTGCACAACAGGCAATTTTTGGCATAAGTACTCTTTTGTGAGGAGCAATTACTTTTACACTCTGCCCCATAAAACCAACACCACAGAATATAACCCATGGATTTTCATCGGCTTTACATTTTCTAGCCAACTCTAGACTGTCTCCTGTAATATCTGCCATTTCAAACACTTCATCTCGTTGATAATAGTGTCCCACTACAGTTACGGGTAGTTTTGCTTTGAGTCTCTCTATCTCTGCTCTATAGTCAATGCTCATAATTTTTATGCCTTAAGATAATTTTTAGGAAAAAATACCATATTTTTAGTTAAAATTGCGTCAATACTCAATATATCATGGAGATTTTATGGATTTTTTATTTAATCAAAACATTTTACTATATTTAACAGCATATCTTTTGGCTGGTATTCCTTTTGGATTCATCTTGGCAAAAGTTTTTGCAGATGTTGATGTACGAAAAGAGGGAAGTGGAAATATTGGTGCAACCAATGTTCTTCGTGTACTCAAAGAGAAAGCTCCTCACTTGGCAAAAAAACTAACAATTATAACCTTTGCCCTTGATGCAACGAAAGGTGCTATTGTTGTATTAATAGGTATGGCATTGGGTGCAGAACCAGCAGTACTCTGGACAATTGCACTTTTATCAGTCTTGGGTCACTGCTTTAGTCCTTTTCTTGGATTTGAAGGAGGAAAAGGTGTCGCAACAGGATTTGGTGTACTTTTAGTCTTATTACCTATTCCATCTATCATTGCGATTGCTACATGGCTTATTGCAGGAAAAGTGCTAAAAATCTCTTCTCTCTCTTCACTTATAGGATTGGGAGCATTGGTTATCTCTGCTTATGCACTCTACCCTACTCTTCCAGGAATTCATGCTCATGCACCTATGGCAATTATCGCTTTTATAATTTTTTATAAACATATTCCAAATATTATAAGAATTGTTAAAAAAGAAGAAGCAAAAGTAGTTTAAGTATGACCATACATATTGAGAAACTCGAAATTGTTGCCATAATTGGTATTTTAGATTTTGAAAGGGTTCAGACTCAACGGGTTATTGTTGATTTAACCCTTGATTATAACTACAGTGAAAAAATTTTCATTAGTTATGTTGAAATTATCAGTATTATAGAGACAATGATTATTGATAAAAAATATAAACTCTTAGAAGATGCCTTAAATGATATTCAAGAGAAAATTTTTGAAAATTACCCTCAAATTTCAAGGTTAAATCTTAAGATTTCAAAGCCCGATATTATTAAGAATGCCATTGTTGCGTTATCTATCGAGTGCTTAAGGGAAAACTCAGTTACTGAAACACTAAAAAACTGCATAAAACACACAGAAACAAACACAAACATTTAAGACTTTTCAGAAATACTTATAAATTATCCCTATTTATTTAAAAAAACTTTAAACTATAATATTTTTGTGTTATAATATTAAAAAAAATACAACTAAAAGGAACTTCAAATATAATGAGAATTTTAATAATAGAAGATGAAGTAACACTAAGCAAAACCCTATCTGACGGACTTAAAGAGTTTGGCTACCAAAACGATGTGGCAGGAAATATTAAAGATGGAGAATATTACTTAGGTATTAGAAATTATGATTTAGTGTTACTCGACTGGATGCTTCCAGATGGAAATGGCATTGATATGATTACTAAACTTAAAGCAAAAGCACCCAAAACATCTGTAATTGTTCTTTCGGCTAGAGATGATAGAGACAGTGAAATTGAAGCACTAAAAGCAGGTGCGGATGATTACGTAAGAAAACCTTTTGACTTTGAAGTATTAACAACAAGAATTGAAGCAAAACTTAGATTTGGTGGTTCAAATATTATTGAAGTTGATGAGTTAATTATTAATCCTGAAGAGGAAAAAATTATCTACGAAGGTACTGAGATTGAACTTAAAGGTAAACCTTTTGAAGTGCTAACACACTTAGCAATGCATAAAGATCAAATTGTATCAAAAGAGCAACTTCTTGATGCTATCTGGGAAGAGCCTGAATTGGTAACACCAAATGTTATTGAAGTTGCAATTAATCAAATTAGACAAAAAATGGATAAACCATTAAATATTACAACTATTGAGACAGTACGACGACGAGGTTACAGATTTTGCTTTCCCAAAGGAGCTTAAAAAATCGTTTCGTCATTGAGCTTTCTGTCTCAATGACAGCTATTCTTCTTTTTGCCATTATAATACTCTCTATCTATTTCTCAATCACTCTAAAAAACAACATAAAAGAAGATATGCGTCAACAAGCAACGTATATTATTAATAACTACTCTACTCAACAAGAGTATGATGAAAGTATCAACAAAAAACTTCTTAGTAACCTTTCAGACTATGAAATCTTTATTTTATCAGACAAAAATTACAATAGACAACAAGAGATTATTGGCTATAAAGAGAAGAGTGAAAACTTCTTAGAATTTACAAAACACTATCCTCATCATAATAAATATGTAAAAATCAAACGAAATATCTCTAAAGAGCAAAGCCTTATTACAAACATGTACTTTGTTGTTTTAACGATGATTTTACTGGGTATCATCTTTATTATATTCTTCTCCTATATACTCTCTAAAAAATTAATGCACCCTCTAGAGCTTTTAACCCATCGTTTTACCAATATGAATGAGAGTATGCTTCAATATTTGGACCTAAAAGATCTGCCTATAGAGTTTGAAAAGTTGGGAGAGTCCATTAACTTTTTAATCACAAAAATTCAAACCTTTATAAACTATAGAAAAGAGCTATATGTAGGTACAGCACATGAGTTAAAAACCCCTTTGGCTGTAATGCGTCTAAAAAATCAAATTACGTTAATGAAACATAAAGAACAAGATACAATAAAAGAGGCTCTACAGCAGAATATTGAGTCAATAGATACATTAAACTCTATGATTCATAATATCTTGGAGTATGGTCGTGCAGAGGGAGCTCAATTTGAACAGCCTCAACGTATTAATCTTATTCGACTTATGGCAAACAAAGCAGAAGAGTATGAGCTTTTGGCACAGTCTCAAAATAGAAATTTTATCTATCACTTCTCTGTACCTGATTTTAGAATCAATGTTCAACCCCTACTCTTTATGCAGATTTTTCAGAACTTTATTCAAAATGCCTTACGTTTTACTCCAGAAAATGCCTTGGTTACACTACAGACAAGAATGGATGAAAAAAACTTTATTGTAGAGATTATAGATGAAGGAATAGGTATTGATGAGTCTAAAGATTTATTCGCTCCATTTCAACGTTCTCAAGAGTCTACAGGTGCTGGACTGGGACTATTTTTAGCTCAAAACGCTGCACAGTCAATGGGTGTTCTCATTAATATTAAAAACAGACCCAACAATGAACAAGGTGCAATTGCTAGTATTAGATTCCCTCTAAACCGTTTTCTTCTTAAAGATTAATATATTTTTTTAAAAAATGTTTAATCTTTATCTTGCTTTTAATCAAAATTATCTCTATCTTTAAATAAATTATAAGCTTTGTTAAGATATAAATCGGAACACATAATAAAATATAAGTGAGTAAATAGATGGCATTATTAATTGCAAACGAATGTATAGCCTGTGACGCATGTCGAGAAGAGTGTCCTAACGAGTCAATTGAAGAGAACGATCCAATATATATTATTGACCCTGACCGTTGTACCGAGTGCGTAGGACACTATGATGAACCTCAGTGTATTGCTGTCTGTCCTGTTGACTGTATTTCGTCTGACCCTGATAACGTAGAGACAGTAGAAGAGTTAAAATTTAAATTTTCTCAATTAGAACAAGAAGTCTAACCTCTTCTATGTATCCCTGTACTGCTGTCATTGACATTGGTTCGAACTCTGCTCGTTTGGTTATCTACCAAGAGAGCAGTAAATATGGCTTTCACCTTATCTGCGAACGAAAATCCAAAGTTCGCATAGGCGAGGGAGCTTATCAATCAAAAGGCTATCTCCAGCCTATTGGTATTAATCGTGCTTATTTGGCACTACAAGAGTTTATCTCTACTACAAAACAGTATCCTGTCTCTAAAATTATCTCTGTTGCAACTTCGGCTCTTCGTGATGCCCCTAATGGAAAAGAGTTTATAGAGTGGATAAAAAAAGAGCTGGATTTAGATATTAAAATTATTGATGGTAAAAAAGAGGCACTCTTTGGTGCTATTGGAGCAGTAAACCTTTTACCTATTCAAGATGGAATTACCATTGATATTGGTGGTGGTTCTTCTGATTTAGCACTCATTAAAAACTCAAAGATTATAGATACCTATTCTCTTAATCTTGGTACAGTTAGACTAAAAGAACTTTTTTTTGATAAAGATAGACCACTAGAAGAGGTCGAAAACTTTATAAAGTCTGAATTAAACGCTCTTCCTTCCCATTTTAAATCGAAACAGGTCATAGGTATAGGGGGAACAGCCCGAACCTTATCAAAAGGTATTATGAAGGCAATTGAGTATCCTTTAGAGAATATTCACGCATTTTCATATATTATCCAAGAACATCAAGATTATTTTAAAAATATTGCTCAAGCCAAGATAGAACTTTTACCCTACCTCTATATCTCTAAAGGTCGATTTGATACCATACGAGAAGGAACAATGATTTGGCAACATATTTTAGAACATATTGAAGCCAAAAGGGTAATAACCTCGGGTGTTGGCGTAAGAGAAGGGGTCTTTTTACACCATTTCTTGGAAAATGACAACTTTACCTTTCCCGATAGTATAAATCCAAGCATAGAGAGTATTCTTGACCGTTTTCAAAGCAGTACAATACATACCAAAAAACGAGAATTAAATGCAGAGAAACTCTTTAATCTTTTTGTAGAGAATCAAGCCATAGAAAAAAGCTATAAAAAAGAGCTTCTCTATGCTGTTAAGCTCTCCTCTATTGGCTATCAATTTAATATCTATCAAGCCTATCAACATACATTTTATGTTGCCATGCAAGAGCTAAACTATGGCATTACCCATCAAGAGTTGCTACTAACAGCAATGATATTACGTTTTGGAGGAAAAGGGTTATATGAAAAAGAGATTTATAAACAATATAAGAGCCTTTTACCTGAAAAGCAGACTTTAGGATACTTAAGCTTTATCTATACCGTTATTAGTACATTATTTGATCAAACAGCAATTAAAAATTTTGATTTTGAACTAAAAGAGAATCAACTAACCATTACAGCTGAAGGTTCTTTATATTTGGTGAAAGAGAAGTTAAAAGAGATAGAGAGACCCAAAGGGCTAGAACTAAAAGTTATAGATGAAAAAAAGATTCCCTCTTATAACTTTTAGAAGAAGTTTTAACCATTAAAACTTCTGTCCCATTGTAAACTCAAAACTCTCTGTTCTATCCAGTTTATCAGGATTTCTCGCTCTAGAGAAGACCAGATTGATTGGTCCCATTGGAGAGAACCACTCTAAAGAGACACCATAACCCTCTTTTGTAATTTCATTAACATCTTTACGTCCAACCATACCATAATCATAGAAGAATGCTAAACGCATTTTGGCAGCTTTAGAGAGAGGAATACTTGCTTCAACAGTATTAATAATACTCTTTGTACCACCTAAGTATTGTCGAGAGTCTCCTTCATCTTCATCAAAAGTATCTTTTGATGGAGCAATAGAGTAAGGTTCAAACCCTCTTACAGAACCAATACCACCCATAAATAGTTTTTCAGGAAGAGATATTTGTCCTTGATCTTTTAAAGCTGTTGCTCGTAATTTATAACGAAGAATCAAATCATAATCTATTAAATCTTCCAATCCATAATAGACTCCAAATTTTAAACCTGCTTCAATAAACTTCTCATCTCCTCCAACACCAGAGTAGCCCAAAGAGCCACCCAAGATAATTCCTTCACGTGGGACATAAAAATCATCCGTAGAATCGTAATTTAAACCAACAGAGAAAGTACTCTTTGCATAGTTTAAATCCTCTTGACCAAAGAGAGAGAATCGTTGAAAGTCACTTGTATTCTCATCAACATTGGTCTTATTTTTGCTGTAAGAGTAATTTAGTGAGCCATATAGATTACGTGTTAACTGTTTACCCAAGTTAACCCCTGCTCCAATACTCTTTTGGTCATAAGTAATATACTCATACTCACTCTGATAGACATTAACACCTAAACTATAGTCGCTATCCCAAACTCTAGGGTTATTAAAGGAGAGAGAGTAGTTAACCGATATTTTCGAAATATCAAATGAGATAGCAGCATTAATTCCTGAACCCATAATATTTCTATCTGAAAGAGATGCAGAGACCATTGCCCCTTGGAATGAACCATATCCCCCACCTGCTTGAATACTTCCTGTTGCTGTCTCTTTAACTTTTACAAGTAAGTTAGAGTGGGTTTCATCTATTTTCTGTTGCTCAATAGAGACACTTTCAAAATAGCCTCTTCTTCCCAGTGCATTTTTAGAATCTTTTAAATCGGTTTGAGAAAACTGGTCACCAGGAGCAAGATAAATATCTCTTCGAATTACCCTATCTCTTGTAGTATGGTTTCCAGAGATAATAACATCATTAATGGTTACAACTTTACCTGGAATAATAGTGTACTGAACATCAACTGTATGGTTCTGTTCATTTTTTTGAAAATTTGGATTAACTCGAACATTGGCATAACCCAGATTGGCTACCTGCTCTTTTAAATATGCCATATCTTTACGAAGCTTATTAATATTAAAAACTTTACCCTCTAAAGCTGTAAAATTTTCTTTAACCTCATTTAAGTTTAATCCATCTACAGAGCCAATAACACGAATATTTTTAATTCGATACTGCTCTCCCTCAAAGATTTGATAGGTTACATCTGCTTTATATGAGCCACTATCTACACGCATCAAAGGGTCAGATACAGTTGCATCCAAATAACCATTTTGCATGTAAACATCTTTGGCTCTAAAACCATCGTAAGCAAGTTGATCCATATGGGCAACACCATCATTTAAACCAGGAAACCAACCCATAAAGTCCTCTTCTTGGTTGGCTAATGCTGACTCTATATCATCTGTATCAAGTTTATTAGCACCTGCAAAATCTATATTTTCTATATAAACTTTTTCGCCTTTATTAACTTCAAATACCAAGGAGATGCTGTCTTCTTTTGGCTCAATTTCAATCTCTACAACAGTATCATAGTACCCCTCTGCCTCAATCCTTTTAACAAGTTTTTTCTTTGCACTCTGAAGTTTAACAGCATCATAAAGGTCTCCCTTACGTAATCCAATTGAATTGAAGAGTGCCTCTTGCTCATCTTCAGAGCTGTAACCGTTCATATGAAGTTTAGAGATAATTGACTTCTCTTTAAACTCATAAACCAAGCCTCCACTTTCTGTAGCAGATACAATAATATCAGAGAAGTAGCCTTGAGAATAGAACTTTTTAATAGATTCATCAATTTTATTAATATCAAAAGTGTCGCCAATATGAATACCCGAGATTTCTGTTGCAACATCTTTCGAGAGATGTAGCAATCCATTATATTTTATAGAGGTAATATTTTGAGCAAGAAGAATGGAGCTAAGTCCAATAGATAGAGTAAAAAGTTTTTTCATATATTTAATTGTTCCTTAGAGAATTGCTTATCTTATAACATAGCCATTAGTGTATCTTTTTTTCACTAAAAAAGTGCTATAATTCGCACAGAAAGTGAAAGGGTAGAGATGAATATAGGAATTGTTGGGCTTGGATTAATGGGTGGATCGTTAGGATTATCCCTTAAGAAATTCTCAAGTAAATATACAATTATTGGATATGACCATAATAAAAAACACCAAGAGGATGCTCTTGAACTCGCATTAATTGACCGATTAGCCACTGATTTTAGCGAAATTAAATTGTGTGATGTTATTATTTTAACCATACCCGTTGATGCCATCATAAAAATTACACAAAAACTTAAAGATATTCATGAAAACTGTACAATTATTGATTTTGGTTCAAGTAAAGAGAAGATAGATGCTTCTATTCCCCAAGAGATACGTAAAAATTTTGTAACAGCACACCCCATGACTGGAACAGAAAAATTTGGTCCAACAGCTGCCATAGATGGATTATATACCCAAAAAGTAATGGTTGTATGTAATAGAGAAAAGAGCAGTAAACATCAACTAGATATAGCGTTAGAACTCTTTGCAGACATTCAAGCAAAAGTTGTTTTTATGGGTGCAAAAGAACATGATAGAGATGCTGCCTTTATATCTCATATGCCTCATGCAGTAAGCTATGCCATAGCCAATTCGGTAATGAAACAAGAGAATCCAGAAAGTATTATTGCCCTTGCAGGTGGGGGGTTTAAAAGTATGAGCCGTATTGCAAAAAGTTCTCCAAATATGTGGGAAGATATATTTAGACAAAACAAAAAAAATCTTTTAGAGTCAATAGAGAGCTTTAATAATGAGATGCGTCTTTGTCAAGATTTTATCGAAAATGAGCAGTGGAGTGAACTTCACTCTTGGATGAATAAGGCAAATAGACTTCACGATATACTTTAAACTATATTGAGAAAAAACACAATATATTATATTTAATTTCTACTTATTGTGTAATTATTTATTTTAATATTTATTTTATTTATTATAAGATTTTTTTAAAATCCACATGTTACAATAGGAGAATTAAATTAATTCTTACTAACTCTAAAGAGGTTTCCATGCTACTTGATTCTACTGACCTATCACAACATATTATTATCTCTAAAATGAGTCTTAATAGTCTAGACCTTCATGAGATTATTAACTCTAATATTCAATATATCACCAGACTTTTTCAACATAATATCCCAGATACTGAAATTTGTGAAGAGGCTCTAAAGAGCTATTATGTAGATTATTATCTATCTCATATTAAATATGGAGGTTTTTCAAACTTTATAGAACATATCGAGACCAGACCAAAAACACTTTATTACATCAAAGAGGGTTTAAAAAGTATTGGAGCAAACAACCATTTAGAGCTACTAATACATGCCATTCAAATAGACTATGAAACCCTACAATCTTTTGCACTATTCAAGACCCTATTCACCGAATTTCAAGAGAGGGAGAACTTAGAAGAGCTAAACAGTAAATGGCTGAGAATTCACCCTTTACTGTTTGTTCTAAATGACCAACAGATAGATAGTGCCATCAATAAACATATTAATTCTGTAGGGAAAGAGGAGAGACATATAAAAATCATTAGAGAACTCTGTACTATAGCAAATGAAGAGTTTATTCGTGTAACAGTAGGAGACAACAATAGTCTATACAATGATGGTTCATGGTATTTCAAAACAGACAAAGGATACTACTATATGGTTGAAAACAACCAACTGGTAACCATGTATAATTCAGAAACCAAAGAGCTTGTAGTTCGAGGAAAAGTCTCCTCTTCACACTCCTCTTTTTTGACCAAAATTTTGGGCTAAATGAGTATATAGAATAGATAAAAGTTAGAGAAAAGCTCTAACTTCTTTATATTTTTATCTTTTTTTAACCCTCTTCTCTACCAACTTTGTACCAAATCTATTTTTAATAGTAACAGTATCGCCATTATTTACCTCTGAACCTTTAATGGTAAAGATACCTTTGATACTTTTGATTGTCTCTTTTAA
>Ga0256824_10001006_pt1 | contig 10890 bp, 5 predicted proteins | sample CV67metaG_FD_191570 | JGI IMG/M metagenome (GOLD analysis project Ga0256824, IMG submission 191570) | Hydrothermal vent microbial communities from East Pacific Rise, Pacific Ocean - CV67 | ecosystem: Environmental > Aquatic > Marine > Hydrothermal vents | place: Pacific Ocean: East Pacific Rise...
CTGCAGGTATACTAGAGTTAAGTGCTGAAAGCTTTTTCACTTTGTCTCTCAGTATTTCCATCAGTGCGTCAGCTTTAAGCTTGTTATAGCTGTCTAAAGTCACGATGTCTATCACTGCACGGTTAAAGTCACCCTCTTCTTTTCGTACTATCTTCCCTCGTGAAAGTCCTTGAAAAAGTATTTTAACTCTTCCATCAGGTATGTGCACTTTACGCATGATAGAACCTATAACCCCAACTTCATACACAGAGTCAAAATCTCTATTACCTTCTTTTTCAGGTTTTGATGATGTTACAAAAAGTAATGAGTTCTTCTCCATCGCATCTGTAGCCGCATTTATATCTTTTTGGTTTGTTAAAAAGATAGGACTTATCATAAATGGATAGAGAAAAAGTTCATCTTCCACAACAACAGGGAGAATGGTTGGAAGTGCCTCGTAATCACTAAGTTGCATACGTGTTCCTTTTTAGTTAAAAATAATTGATTTAATAATAGTGTTAATATAGTTCCTACCTCAAGAGAGGAGGAACAAGAGAGAAAAATTTAGTCGAAGATTTTACCGACAATACCTTTTTCAGGTGGCGTGATATCAGTCAATTCAACCACAGAACCTTTATTTTTATCTCTATAGATTTTTCCTGCTTTTTCATGTCCCGTTCTATCATACAGAGCTGCGATATTTTCATTTAGTAAGTACTGACTCATATGAAGACGAATAAGCATAGTGTTTACCAATGGAGCATAAGGAGAACCAGGATAACGTGCAATATACGTTTTTGATTTAGTAATACTGTCTATAATCAACTTTTGATCTCTATACACATCTTGAATACCTAAAAACGATGCTTTAAGTTTCATAAAGTCTGTATATTCACGGCTTGATGCTTCACCGAAGCGCTTGTTATACTCATCAAGATAGTAATTTGCCAGAAGATACTCTTCTTCATTCATATGTGCATGGGCTAGCATCATCAACGATGTTGGCATAAGAGGAGAACGCATATGCTCAGACTTCAAAGAGATGTAGTACGAGTCAGCTTTATCTAGGTTACCACGGGTCACAGAAGAAGCTATCTTCTTGTACCAGTAGAGTGCCGGTTTATTAAACTCAGCTACTTCTTCATCACTACTACCACAGCCAACAAAGACAAATGTCATCATCACACTCATAGACACTAAAACAGTTTTCTTAAAATTCATACTTACCTCAAACATTTTATAATATCTTTATCATAGCTCAAAGTATGTAAAAAGTGTATTAGGTAGATAACATTTCTGCATGAATATACTATATATCATTCAAGTAGTAACCTACTATAAAGAAATCTTATTTAATATCAATTTTATCTTAGCTATGGTATTCTTTAGTATTAAGTATTGCATAGAGAAAAGGCCAAACTTACTGTGAAGTGAGGACGGAAAGCCACGGATCTCCAGCTAGACAGCCGGGTTACCTACTTTAAGTCATCATATTTATGACATCCTTATCCGATGCAAGATACAAAATTTTGATAAAGGTGTAATTATGCATAAACAATATATAAAAAATCTTATTTACTTTTTCTTTTTAGTACTACCAAATATCCTTTTAGCTACTACTACGTGGAATGTTTCAAATGGAGGAAAGACAGCAACATTATCAAATCCCTATGAGAACAATTCTAATGTTTCACAAGCACTTAGCATATCAGGGGCTACAGGATTGCAGGTTACTATTTCAGGTGAAACAGAATCAGGATATGACTATGTATATATTACAGATTCAAGTGGAACACAACGTAGGTTTGATGGTAGTATAAACTCAACATTTGTTGTTGCTGGGGAAAGTATTGGCTTATTGTTTACTTCTGATAATTCACAAACGAAAAGTGGTGTAGTAGTAACAATAGTTTCTACTACACTCCCACCAACTTCCACTCCCACTCCCACTTGGAATTATTGGAAAATTAATGCTGCGAAGAATTCTGCGATATTAACTCCTAATCCATATTTAGATAATAAAGATACATTCACACAAAGACTAAAAATCCTTGGGGCAACATCTCTAAACGTTACTATCACAGGAAGCATAGAAAATCAAAGTTCATGTACCTATGATTATGCAACTATTCTCGACGCTTCTGGAAACTATACACATCCAGGTACTAAAAACAATCGATTTTGTGGAGCTATCAATCAAACATTTACAGTCTCTGGTGACCATATTGATGTCTTTTTCCATGCCGATGGGGGAGCTACTGATACTGGTGTAACTATTACAATAGTATCACCAAATACCTCACCCACAGCACATGCAGGTCCATCCCAAAGCATTGTAAAAGGTAGTACAGTTACTTTCGATGGTCATCTAAGTAATGATCCTGATGGAAGTATAAATTCTTATGTGTGGAGTTATAACGGCACTACACTTGCAACAGGTGTACATGGTACATACAATACAGGTGCGCCTAATAATACCCCAGCAGGTGTCTATAATGTACTACTTACTGTAACTGATAATAATGGTGCACAAAATACAAATACAGCTACAGTAAATATCACCATAACAAATACTGCTCCTATTGCCACAGCTCAGAGTGTCACTACAGATGAAGACACACCTATTACTATCACACTTACAGGTTCAGACCCTGATGGAGATACTATAACATCATATAGTATAGCCTCTTCACCTGCCAATGGTACATTAAGTAGTATTACGGGTAATACAGTAGATTATTTTCCAAATCCTAATTATAATGGTACAGACAGCTTTACTTTTACAGTCAATGATGGTACCGATAATTCAGCACCTGCTACCGTAAGTATCAATATCAACCCTATAGATGATGCCAATTTAAGTGTATCAGAATTTGCAGCACCTACACCTAACCCTGTAGCTATCAACAATGATGTTACATTTTCAATACGTATGAAAAACTTTGGACCAAATACAGCACTCGGAGACATCACATTGGCTACTGTGTATGACCAAAATGTTACACTTACATCACTTACTAAACCTACAGAATTTAGTTGTTCTCCTATCAGTGGTACATTACCTGCATTTACGCCAATTATCTGTACAAAAACAAATCAAATGAACAGTGGGGCAATAAAAGACTTTACCTTTACAGTACAGCCTAGTACAGCAGGTACTATGGTGCAAACTACAGATGCTACATCAACAACACCAGATCCAGACACCACAAATAATATGGTACAAAGTTCTGTTGTTGTGACAAGTCCTCCAGTCGCTAATGATGGAAATGAAACAACCATAACCAACCATATTTTCACTATTGATATCAATAACCATGCATCAGATAGTGATGGTTCTCTTGGCAGTATGACCATAGTGTCTACACCATCAGTAGACTACAACCTTACTATTATTGGAACAAGTATCATCTTCAATCCTACTCTAAATTTTGAAGGAAATACAAGTTTTGACTATACGGTTACAGATAATGATGGGCTGGTTTCAAATGCTGCAACTATATTTGTAAGTGTTTTACCAAATAATAATCCTATAGCATATGATCGTAACTACACAACATTGGATACCGTACCACTCATTGGTAATCTCATTACAGGAACGGGACAATCTTCCGTAACTAACACCCCAGACAATGACCCTGATGGAGATAGCCTAAGCATTCTATCCTTTACACAACCTGACCCCGCGCTTGGGACTGTCGGTATGACGATAGGAGGAGATGGAAACTTTACTTTTAACCCTGTAGCAGGAGCTGGTGGAGTGGATGCGAACTTTACCTATGTCATAGAAGATGGCTTTGGAGGTAGTGCTGAAGCGAATGTAACTATTCATCTGATTGCTGCACAAGCTGATTTGAGCACAAGTAAAACTGCTCCATCTAATGTGTTAGCAGGATCTCCTATAAGCTATACCGTAACCATCGAAAGTGCAGCAGGTTCACAATATACCGATGCAGCTAATGTAAGAATGATAGATACTCTACCAAGTGGCTTTGTATTTAATGGCTTTACCTCTCCTACTGGGTGGGTTTGTGCATTTGTGGGAGGTACCATCACTTGTGATATATCCTCATATGCCCAGGGGAGTACAGATACTTTACAGATAAATGGATTTGCACCTACTGCACCAGGAGTGATAGTCAACCATGCGACTATCATTTCTTCAACTCTAGATACAAATACAAGCAACAATGATTCTAATGTATCAACCACAGTTGATGCCGTCAATGTAGATATGGTCATCACAAAAACTGCAGCACCTGATCCTGTGATTACTACTAGTTTACTCACTTATACACTTAACATCAGAAATAATGGAAGCAATGATGCAACAGCTGTAGTGGTAGAAGATAGACTAGATTCTAGTCTTTTATTTGTCAGTGTAGATGGTGGAGGAGACTGGAGTTGTGGTCAAGGTTCAGTTATTTTATGTGACTATACTGCAAATGGAGGTGTTTTTACACCAGGAGCTACACCTTCAGACATTATTATAAAAGTCACCACACCAATCCAGGCAGGAGATATCAACAACACTGCAAATGTAAAATCAGCTGTAGATGATATAGATACTAGCAATAATGAAGCCAATGCTACAGTAACTGTAAATGAAGGAACAACCACAGGAGCTGATTATAATCTTACAAAATACCTCCAATACAATATCTTTGGAGATATCAAGCTCATAGGAAATGCAAATATAAATTGGGATGGCACTAACTATACAGGAAATGATAACCCGCCATTGTATAATGACAGTGCAAATATGTTATTTATCGATAGTGATACTGTTGGTAATACCTTTAATTCATCTTCCTCAAATTTTGATAATAATTATACTGTCATCTGGGCTGGACTCTACTGGGAAGGGCATATTTGTAAAATCACTTCTCCATCATATCCAGGAACGTATAATAATACTACTAAAGGATGTAAATATAATCATATGCCGAATAGTAGAAATACTTACTCTAAAGCTAAAAGCAAAATAGGAAAGATTAAATTTAAAATTCCGGGTTCTGGATATCAAAATATTCAAGCCAATACTGTTAATAGGATAGAACAAAACAGAAATATAAACTTTAATAATGGAAGTTTGGCATATTCTAGAAAAGATCTAACCTATTCTGCTTTTAAAGATGTAACAAACCTTGTCAATACAAGTGGAACATTCTCTGTTGCCAATATTATCTTAACAGAAGGACAAACAAATTATGGAGGGAACTATGGAGGTTGGGCAATGCTCGTTATCTATGAAGATGATAATAAATCACTCCACTATAAAAATATTTCTGTCTTTAACGGCTTCCAGTCTATAAATAGTGATGACAATCCTGTACAAATCGATGGGTTCCTAACACCATTAAGCGGTACAGTTACTGCTTCTATTGCTTTTTTTGCAGGAGATGGTGACCCTAGTGATGGTGGTGTAGGACGTATGCGTGAAAAAAAGACCAATGCATATAGTGCTATTGGTAGCGCAACAGGAACCGCTAAAAGTCCAAAAGATAACTTACTAAATAGTACCATCGGTGAATATGGTCAACCAATCAATACTAATATACTTACGACCTATGGTGTAGATGCTGACCGTATAGATGTGAGTAGTTTTATGACAAATAATCAAACAGATACCGAATTTAGATTTGACATTACTACCCCTTCTGGTGGTGTTGACTGGTATACTCTTAGTATGTTTACCTTTGCAACAGACTTAACTACCCCAATTATTGACAAAAATGGACACTTTCTAAAAACAGCAGTCATAATTGACGCCAATGGTTCATCGACTACTGCTGGACCACATGCATTTATCTACCCAGGAAATGAACTCAAATATACATTAAGATTTCAAAATACTGGAGATGAAGTAGCTGAGAAAGTCGAAATATTGGATGATTTTGATTTTGATACTTTAAGTCCTGCACTTGATTTAAATAACTTTGATATTACGAAAACACACCTGTATGATAATAATGGAGATGAAGTATTACCAAAACCATGTCATTATAGTCCTACAGAAAGACGTATTTCCTGTTATATCCCAACGGTAGCAGTTCTTGAAGAGTATCGTATGGTATTTTCGGTCACAGTAAGAAGTTCATTAACGACTACTATACTTGATGAAAATGCAACCAATACTGCTTATGCAAAATATAAAAATCCAAATGGTGATTCTTATGTTATAGATGTAACCGTTAATGGAGAAGACTTTGGAGGAAGTAGTGAGACTTTAAATGCAGGAACTTTTGCACTTAAAGACCCTGGTTCTTATACTTTCATACACTTAGATGCTATTAACAATAACTATACCTATAGTCAAGATAAAAACATTACTACTAAAATCGTCAATCAACCATTTAAGGTCAAACTTGTTCACATAAATAGATCTGGTGAGAATAGAGACTATGTTGCTTGGTTCGGTAAACCCATGCCTGTTATACTTACTCTTGAAAGTGACCCTGCCACCCTTTTGGTTAGTGATCCTAGTAGCATTCAGTTTACAGCATCTGATAGCTTTAAAATAGCCGATAACATACTCATACCAAAAGCACATAGAGCAGATAGGTTACAAATGGGGTATCTAGATTGGGGTACTATACTCACATGGGTACCACCGAACTCTCCATGTATTACAAACCCTGCATCTTCAACTAGACTTAGAGGGCTACCTCAATGTTTTAACCAGCTTCTCTATGCACAAGATGTATTTTCAGCTGCTTCATTTCCTGAAGTAACCAACATATGTTATGGGCAGGGAGGAACTTTACCTGCAGGTAGTGACTTTGCCTGTAGTACAAGTTCTTACCCTGGAGGTGTTGCAAGTGGCAATATATCTCCAGCAAAATATAATCACTCTTATGGATGTTATCACTGTATAACAGATGCCTATCCGGAAGGTTTCATATCTAAATCTACTGATGATTTTTCTGCTAGACCAAAGAACTTTTTATTGGGTTCTACACATAATTCATTCCCTGACCTTTTACGCGCAGGAAATGAATATAATCTTTCTATCATCGCACAAGATGGGACAACACCACCAACGGCAAGTCCAACGACAGCATACACACAGCCTAACAATAGTATAGAATCAAATGCAACAAAATATTTAAATGATGGAACAGCAAGTGCACTACTCCATGGTACTGCATCACTCACTTATAATGACTACAATATTACCGATGGTATTTCTGTCTCTACTAGTACAGCTTCTAATGAAGTTGTAGGTATTAGCTATGATGATGTAGGTAGGGTAAGCATACAACTTGCAGATAAAAACTGGGCTGCAGCTGATAATGATGATACCCCTAAAAATTGTGCCACTCCTGACGTGGGTACGATAGAAGCACATCTATACATTTGTGGAGACATCAATGTAACCTATATTCCTGATCACTTTACCGTTAATAATATTACACTCGGTGATCACAGAGCTGGAAGCTTTACCTATCTTTCCAATGATTTAAATATGTCTGCGCATGTAGGAGTCACAGTACAAGCAAAAAACAGTGCTGACAATATTACCCAAAACTTTAGTGCAAATTTATATGAAAACCCTATCGGTATCAATATGAACCTGACGGCAAATCCTCACCCGACAAATAATAATAAAATTGAAAACAATATCACAACAGCAGCTCTAGGTTTCGGAGGTATAGATGCTAATGGTACACATACTATTGCTACCACAGAAACTAATGTATCTCAACAACTCATGTTTAACTTTGAAAGAACTAACAATGCCCCAGTAAATCCATTTGACTATAATGTAACAGATATTAACATCTCTGTACAATCCGAATACACAGGGACTGCGCCAGATAGTCCTGTAACTATTAGAGGTAGTGCCGTAGGTACCGGAGCCAATCAATCACACTTCTTCTATGGACGAACTAAAGCATCAAAAGAACTCTACAACAATGTAGATAGTAGTAGTAAAAATACACCTATCTTATTACAGGTATACTGTAATAGCTGGCCAGCAGTATGTCCTCAATTAGCAAATATTACTTACTTAAATACAAGTGATAATGATTGGAAAATCAACCAAGATCATAATGCATCTAAAGATGATGGTAATATTACCCTCACTTCACCACCAGCAAAACTTAGTGGCGGTTCAGGGAATGCGCCTACAGTGACAACTACCGTAGATATCATTACTCTAGGCAAAAATGATGCTATCACGGTAAATAGGGGTGGTACTGATGACTTACCAATGACACTAGGTATAAATCTCAATACCGTAGGTCTTAACACAAGTTCATGGTTGATTTATAACCCAAGTAATCCTACTTCCGATCCTATTCCATTCTATAGAGTGAAATTCATCGGTACCTCTGGATGGACTGGTTTTGGTAATACAGGTAATGTTGTAGATGCAAATGCAAGTAAAAAAATACACAATAGACTAGGCTGGTAATATGAGAAATAACATGATGCAGCCTGCCGTAGCGATGATAGAGCTTATCTTCGCAATCGTAATCATGAGTATTGTAATGTTGTCTGCTCCTATGCTCATGAAAACAGCCAGTGAAAGTGGCTATGTTGCTATACAACAAGAGAATATAGGTGAAGTTGCTTCTCATGTAAACATTATACTTGGGCACTACTGGGATGAGAACAATACCGATGATAGTTACGATCCCGTTGTGCTTAATACAAATAGCCCGACTGCTGCACTTGAAGAAGTAGGGACTACTGGCTTACGTGCTGGTACACCTAACAGCAGTTCTAGAAAATATGTTTCTATCGCAGGAGAACGAGGGACAGCTACACCCTTAGCCTCTTTAGGTCCAGATACAGGAGATAGAGATGATATGGATGACTTTAACGGTCAAATACACCTAAGAGATGTTGAAACATCCACAGATGCAGACTACATTGAAAAAGGTACTGCTATTGATTTAAATACAAGTGTTACATATATGTCAGATGCAGAAAGTGGTACAGGGACATATGCAGATGGTGGTACAGGGACACTAACTTTTAGCCCCACCTTTACAGGTAATGCTGGTGCGTCATCGAATATAAAGAGAATAGAAGTTACCCTCACAAGTTCAAGTGGGATAGAAGAATTAGAAAAACAGATTACCCTCCATGCGTTTTCATGTAATATAGGTAGCTACAAACTTGAGGAGCGAAACTAATGATAAAAAAGTATATGCAAGACTCAAAAAAGGCATTTACGATGATAGAACTTATTTTTGTCATCGTTATACTTGGAATCATCTCATCCATTGCCTCAGAACTCATAGCCAAAGTCTATGATGGATACATAGTACAACGTGCACAACACCGTGCTTCCATAAAGACTGAACTTGCTGCTGTGATGATAGCAAACCGTTTAGCTGCAGCCATACCAGGTACAGTTGTCAGAAAATCATCTCTAGGAGATACCACAGCAACAAACATCACTGAAGCAGGTGTAGCAGTAGATAACATCTTACAGTGGGTTTCTGCTGATGTAGATAGTTTTAATACGATGGATACAGGTGCATTTACAGGCACCACTCGTCGACCTGGATGGAATGGTTTTTGCGATGTAGACGCATGGATTACAGCTGGTAAAAGTACGACTATATCAACACCTGGCTCAAATCTTGGGTTAGCTACTACTATCATAAATAAACTTTCCAATGGAGGGAAAACCCTTGCAGATGCAGAACTCTATTTCCACTCCCCTAGTTTAGGACTCTTACGAAACTCAGTGGCAAGTGGGACAGGAGAAACTATCACTCTAGACACTGCTCCTACAACTGTTGTAGAACAGTACAAACTGGCATGGACATCTTATGCATTAGTTGCAGATGGTGACTTAACCTTATACTATAATTTTGCACCTATCATTGGACAAACTTTTCCTAGCACGACTGCCAAACAAGTACTCCTTAGAAATATCAGTACTTTTGAATTTAGAGGAGATGGTAGAACCATCCGTTTTAAGCTTTGTGTCCATGAAGACATTGGGTTAGACTATAACATTACCATATGTAAAGAAAAGGCGGTCTTCTAATGTATGTACAAAGACAAAGAAAAGCATTTTCTATTTTAACAGCCATTTTCATCATGCTCATAATGGCTACTGTTGCTGTTATTATCATGAGTCTCTCTGGGAAGATTACAAAAGAAACTACCGAACAGTACCAAAGAGAACAAGCTATGCTCCTAGCAAAAAGTTACACTGAGTATGCCATTATGGCTGTCATGGCAAATGACAGAAATGGGACAGGGGGATGTTTACAAACCATCAACAGTGATAATGTTATTGTCAATGAGTCTAATGGAGGATACCAGGTACGAGTACAAATAGCTTATATCGGTAATGGAAATGGTGTCGTTTCTTCCTGCCCAACAACCACAATACTTACAGATGCAGTAACAACAACAAAATCAGCACTTAATATAATAATTGATACGTATGTGCAATATCATGATTTTGAGAGTCCATCACAATGGCGAACCTATCATAAAAGGACTGTACAAAAAATATGATAAGAATTAAAATTCAATACATAGAGGTGTAAAATGACGCGTAATAAACATACAAATATACACTACAAACTAGGATTTACTATGCTAGAACTTGTATTTATCATTGTAATATTAGGTATTCTTGCTTCTCTTGCACTACCCAGAATGGAAAGAGATGTCACACAAGAAGCAGCAGATAGTATACTCTCTGATATACGTTATACCCAGCATCTTGCGCTTTTAGATGATATGCACGAATACAATAAACCAAAATGGCAACAAAAATATTGGCGTATTGTCTTTGCTAGTTGTGACAGTAGTAAAAGACATTACTATATGGTTGGAAGTGATACAAGTATGGATGATGCGTCTAACGCATTTTTTGCACGTACTGAAGCAGCAGTTGATCCAGCTACAGGATTTCCAATGTTTGGAGAT
>Ga0256824_10001007_pt1 | contig 10888 bp, 11 predicted proteins | sample CV67metaG_FD_191570 | JGI IMG/M metagenome (GOLD analysis project Ga0256824, IMG submission 191570) | Hydrothermal vent microbial communities from East Pacific Rise, Pacific Ocean - CV67 | ecosystem: Environmental > Aquatic > Marine > Hydrothermal vents | place: Pacific Ocean: East Pacific Rise...
ATAACTATAATATGAATTTAGTATAAATTACATTAAATAGCACAGTATTAAAATTATGGAAATAGTCTCAAATTCAAAACACATTCTTTACCAATTATCAGAGTTAATTAATACCTTAACAAAGGATGAATATACTGCTCAATTAGATGTTTTAAATCAATCTACAATTGGACAACACATTAGACATATTGTTGAATTTTACATTGAACTAGAAAAAGGATATTCTATTGGTACTATTGATTATGACAATAGAAACCGAAATCTATCATTTGAAGTCAACCAAAGCTTAGTACAAGAAGAGATAAAAAAGATTATAGACTCTCTTCAAAATTATGATTTAGAAAAAGAGCTTCAAGTCGAATCTAATTATGGTCTATCTGAAAAAGGTAAAGTGTACAGTGAATCATCTTGTAGAAGAGAAATTGTTTACGTACTAGATCACACAGTACATCATTTAGCTATTATTAAAATAGCTATACAAAGTGTATATAAACACATTAATTTAGACGCTAATATTGGCATTTCACCATCCACTTTAAGAAATACTAAAAAGTTATGTGTACAGTAAGTTATCTTCCTAAAGGGCAAGTTGATTATATTTTAACATCTAATAGAGATGAAAGTATAACTAGAGTAAATGCATTACATCCAAAAATTGAAAAAATTGGAAACATTGCTGTTCTTTTTCCTAAAGATGGTTCTAAAAAAGGAACTTGGGTTGGAGTAACAGAAAAAAACAGAACACTTTGTTTATTAAACGGAGCATTTGAAAAACACACATCTACTAAAGATTACATTAAAAGTAGGGGGTTAATCGTTTTAGATTTTTTTAAAAATGTGTCAACTTCAGATTTAGTAAACAATTATGATTTAACTAATATAGAGCCTTTTACATTGATAATTATTGATATTATTAATGATCTTAGATTACTAACTCAATTAAAATGGGATGGTAATATCAGGTACATCAATAAGTTAGATTCAAATTTAGCTCACATTTGGTCCTCTTCAACATTATATAACAAAGAAGAGATATTACACAAAGAAGCAATATTTAAACAACTTAAACATAACGAAATAGATGCTGATTCTATTTTTAGATTTCACGAATTAAGTACAAAGGAAGAACCCATCTTAATGAAGTACACTAATGAATCGTCTTCTATTGAAACCATTAGTACAACTCAAATAGTATCGAATAGTGAGTATGCAACACTAAGGTATAAATCATTTAAAGAACATAACGAAACAAAATCAAAAATAAACTTTAAGTATTAAATGTCAACTAAAGGAGCAATAATAGTATTGGCTTGGCCACAAACAAAAGTAACCCAAGAAGGCAAGTGGTATGATACGCCTATGCGTTTACTGGGATTCCTGAAAAACGGATACTACACTGTAGGTCATGCTGCGTTTGTATTAGTTGACTTTGATACTTTAGAATTTAAATACTATGATTTTGGAAGATACCATACACCTGCTAAACACGGTAGAGTAAGATCTTATGATACAGATCCAGAATTAAAATTAACGAGTAAAGCTGAAATTAAAGAGGGGAAAATTCAAAACATTGACGTTTTAATGGCTGAATTACAAGCTAAAAAAGCATGTCACGGAGACGGAGACCTATGGACATCCGTCTATTATAATATCAATTTAGCTAAGGCTACACGCAAAGCAAAAGCTATGCAAGATGTAGGTACTATTTGTTATGGTCCTTTAAATATAAAAGGAACTAATTGCTCTAGGTTCGTTTCTCAAGTCACTAAAACAGCAACAAATTGTTGGTTTATGAAACTTAAATTAACACTCCCCTACACTGTTTCTGCATCTCCAAAATTCAATATTAGGATTATAAATCAGAGTATGAACTACTATGTTTTAAAAAAAGAAAATCAAACGGTGACTCAAAACAAAACTTTAATTCCTAAAATTATAGTATGGTAGAAAGATCAAAACTTGGTATTATTTTGGAGAACGAGAAACCATTACACATTCCTATTACATCACAATGGTTAGCTGGACAAGGTGCTGGTTCTTGGTTTAATATTGAATCAACAGAAACCGAAAACAACTACGTTATTAGCCGGTTTGACCCGTATGGTGTTTTAGAATTTGAAGCCACTTTTGAAATAAATAATTCAATTGAGTTTTGTATTGATTGCCCTTATTCATTTACGTACTTGTCACATTACAAGTTATGTCATATTATACAACATGGAGAGGTAATTAAATTTTTGAATATTCTTTAGTAATAATTTATAGTACATTTACATTCACAATTATAACCTCTGACTATGAAAAATTTACTATTATTTTTTATTTTACACTAAGTACTTTCACAACTTTTTCTCAACCAGGAAGTAATTGTTTAGAAAGTCAATCATTTTGTCTTGGATTACTTAATTCTCCTTATTCATATGCAAGTCTACCTTTAACAAATGATTATGGATGTTTAAGTAGTCAAAATAATCCTACTTGGTATTATTTAAAATCTAATAACAGTGGCTCAATTGAAATACTCTTATCATCACAAAATGACATAGACTTTATTACCTATGGACCATTTTCTGATTTTACTGTAATGACAAGTAACTGTGGTAATTTGGGCACTCTGAATGCACCAATTGTTGATTGCAGTTATTCAAGTTCTAATACTGAAACACCTTTCTTTCCAAACACTGTCTCTGGCGACTATTATCTCATGTTAGTTACTAACTTTTCCAATCAATATGGAGATATTACATCTGCTCAAATTGATGGGGAAGGAACATTTGACTGTGCAGTCTCTTCAAATTCCGGCTACAAATATTATAATGGAATAACCTACTATGATATCAACCAGAATGGAATTAAAGATTCAGATGATATTAAAATGCCATCAGTACAATTTAATGAAACGGAAGCAAATTATATTGGTTATTCTGACAACAACGGTCAATTCAATTATATTCATCAATCAATCGACTCAGTTAATTACATTGTTACTTCAAATAAAACAGGATGGCATTCAACTATTAGTCCAATACAATATCAATTCACATTAGATTCAATAAATTATTTTCAAGATTCAATTTTTTTCGGATATTATCCTAATAATTTTATAAAAAATGCAACTATTGATATTACATCTGCTTACAACAATTGTGAAACTGGAGGAATGTACTGGGGTAATCTTTTAAATACAGGAACAGATTCTGTAAATATTAATTTTCAAATAAAACTACCATCACAACTCTACCTTGACTCGTCATACTTATCATATGATTCTTTAATAAACAATATCATATATTATTCAATGGATAGTTTAAGTATTTTTGAAAATATTGAATTCCCTATAATGGTTAAACCTAATAACTCAACTTCAGTAAACCTAAACGACACCTTATCCTTAACATCATTAATTAATATCAAATCAATAACAAATGAATTAATACTAACCAATTTTGATACTATGTATACAATAGCTAATTGTTCAAATATTTCAAATACAAAAACATCATTACTTAATGGTTTGATTGAACACGACACTATTCAAACTTCAGATCGTATTGAATATATTATAAATTTTCAGCGAATAGGTTTTAACACTGCTTATGAAATTAATATTATTGATGAATTACATCCATATTTAGATATTTCTACTTTTCAATTCATTTCATCTAGTCATGAGCCAATTTATTCAATTGATAATAACCGTAATTTAAAATTTAAATTTGAAAATATTATGTTAGTTGGTAGTAATGTAGATAGTATTTTAAGTAGAGGTTATGTCAAATTTTCAATTAAACCTTTGAGCAATTTAGAACCGACACAAATCATATACAATTCTGCAAGTATAAAATTTAATTATTCATTTACTTACTCTACAGAACATACAAATACAACACAAAATATTATAGATTGTTTTATTGTACCTGAAAACGCGAACTTCAGTATAGTAAATAATGAAATACACTCTAATTTAAACGATCCAAACTATACGTATATATGGGTTTATGATAATGATACTTTGAGTAATGAAACTAATAATTTCATACAAAATCAAGGGAATGGTTTATATACATTAATTGTTTATAATCAGTATCAATGTAAAACTAATTCTACTTATAGTTTATCGCTATCAATTAATAAACTTGATAACAACTCAATTCTAATCTATCCTTTACCATCCTCTTCAGAGTTTACTATAAAATCATCAAATCAACTCATTTCATCAATTCTGATAACAGATATTAATGGGAAGATTTGTGAGAAAATTACTAATATCAATGCTTTAAGTACAGTTATTATGGATGACAGTATTGAATCTGGTACTTATTTTGTTGAAATTACCACATTAGAAAATCAAATCGTCACTAAAAAAATAATTAAATTATAATTACCTATACAAAGGGGAGGTAATCAAAATAAAAGAGCTATCTTTGCACTCAAATTACATAATAATCATTTAAAACAATATTGGAATGTATATCACATTAGAAGAAAAAGGAAAAATGTACTCTAAGCACGGAAAAGATGCTAAAGATACAGGAAGTGCAGAAGGTCAAATAGCAATGTTTACTTTCAGAATATCTCACTTAACTGAGCATTTAAAGAAAAACCGTAAAGATTACGGAACACAAAGAGCATTACAGTTAATGGTTGGTAAACGTAGAAGTTTATTAGATTATTTAACTAAAAAAGATATCAATAGATATAGAGCGATTGTAAAAGAATTAAGCTTAAGAAGATAATTTGATTCAATCAAACACATAAAATTAAAAAGGCATTTGAATTTATTCGACTGCCTTTTTTGTTTTAGACCCAATTAGTTTTAGTAAAATTTAACTAATTTGCTGAGTAAATAACAAATAAATATAAGTGTTAGGATAAAAGAAGCCCCTAGCACGCAAAACAAAAATTATGAATGTAATAACAAAAACAATTGATATCGGTAACGGTACTGAGATTTCAATTGAAACAGGAAAATTAGCTAAACAATCAGATGGTTCTATTGTTTTAAGAGCTGGTGGAACTATGATCTTAGCTACAGTAGTGTCTAACAAAGGTGCTAAAGATGGTGTAGATTTTTTACCATTAACTGTTGATTATAGAGAGAAATTCTATGCTAACGGAAAAATTCCTGGTGGATACTTAAAAAGAGAGGCTAGACCTTCTGATGATGAAATATTAATAATGAGATTGGTAGATAGAGCGTTAAGACCTTTATTCCCTTCTGATTATCACGCAGACACACAATTAATGATGCAATTAATATCATTTGATGGTGTTAACATGCCTGATTCATTAGCTGGATTTGCTGCTTCTGCTGCAATTGCAGTATCTGACATTCCTTTTAACGGACCAATGTCTGAAGTAAGAGTTGGTAGAGTTGATGGAAAATTAATTTATAATCCTACTTTTGAACAGTATGCTGCATCTGATTTAGATTGTATGATTGCTGGTACAGCTGAGAATATCGTAATGGTAGAAGGTGAAATGCTTGAGATTTCTGAAGAAGAAATGGTTGAGATTATCAAATTTGCTCACGTTGCAATTAAAAAACAATGTGAATTCCAAATTGAATTAGCTTCAGGTGTTGAAAAATCTTTAGTTAAAAGAGAATACAATCACGAAAACCATAATGATGACGTAAGAGAACTAGTGAAAGCTGGAACTTATGACAAATGTATGGCAGTTGCAAGACAAGGATTAGCTTCAAAAGAAACAAGAAGTGAATTATTTGGTGAAGTTAAAGAAGAATACATTGCTTCTTTATCAGAAGAGCAATTAGAAATTCAATCTCCTTTCATTAGCGTTTACTTTAAAGAATCTATGAAAGCGGCAGTAAGACAAGTTATCTTACACGAAAGAATTAGATTAGATGGACGTAACTTTGATCAAATTAGACCAATCTGGTCAGAAGTTGATTATTTACCATCTGCTCACGGATCGGCATTGTTTACAAGAGGTGAAACTCAATCGTTAACATCTTTAACTTTAGGTGGTAAATTAGATGAACAAATGATTGATTCTGCTCAAGACAAACGTTTTGAAAAATTCATGTTACATTATAACTTTCCTCCATTTTCTACAGGTGAAGCTAGACCAATTAGAGGTGTATCAAGAAGAGAGATTGGACATGGTAATTTAGCGTTAAGAGCATTAAAAAACATGTTACCAACAGGTGATGAAAATCCTTATACTATTAGATTAGTTTCTGAAATTTTAGAATCAAATGGTTCTTCTTCAATGGCTACTGTTTGTGCTGGTACAATGGCATTATTAGACGGTGGAATTAAGATGAAAAGACCAGTATCTGGAATTGCAATGGGATTAATTACTAATGGGAACGAGTTTGCTGTATTATCTGATATTTTAGGAGATGAAGATCACTTAGGAGATATGGATTTTAAAGTAACAGGAACTACAGAAGGAATTACGGCTTGTCAAATGGATATTAAAGTAGACGGTTTACCTTATGAAGTATTAACTAAAGCGTTAATGCAAGCAAAAGAAGGTAGAGCTCATATTTTAGGAGAAATGATGAAAACTATTTCTGAACCAGCTTCAGAAATGAAACAACATGCTCCAAGAATTGAAGGATTTACTGTACCAAATGATATGATTGGTGCAATCATAGGCCCTGGAGGAAAAATTATTCAAGAAATTCAAAAAGAAACAGAAACTGTTATCACAATTCAAGAATTAGAAACTGGAGAAGGTTCTGTTCAAATTATGGCAACTAATGGAGATGCTATGGATGCTGCGGTTAAACGTATTAGATCTATCGCTTTCCCTCCTACTGTTGAAGTTGATGAAATTTATGAAGGAAAAGTAAAATCGGTTCAGTCTTATGGATGTTTCGTTGAAATTTTACCTGGTGTTGATGGATTAATTCACATTTCTGAATTAGAACACAAACGTGTAGAGAAAGTTGAAGACGTTTGTAAAGAAGGTGATATCTTGAAATTTAAAGTTATTGGAAGAGATCCAAAAACTAAAAAATTCAAATTATCAAGAAAGGTATTATTACCTAAACCAGAAAAAAAAGAGGCTTAATCGCTAATTTAAACTCAATTTAAAAGGCTTATGTAATTTACATAAGCCTTTTTTTTGTATATTACAGTTGTGGTAAAAGTTACAACTAAAATATTAAAAAGTCAATCTAATAAAGTTGGTGAAATTAGTTTAACAAGTGAAAATATATTAACATTTATTCCTCATTCAAATACTAGTAAAACAAATCTTGAAGTACTTAAAAATGATTTAAAAACGTATATTGAATGGACGAAAACAACAGGGCCATTACCTTTTTTATCTGACAATAGGACACTGAAACACATGACGACTGATGAGCGACTTTACGTTCAAAGTAAAATACATTTATTCGCTTCAAAAGGTGCCATAATTATTAATGGTGGACTATCGACTTTCTTTTTTAATTTAATGATGCATTTAAATCAACCTAGAATCCCAATGAAAGCATTTTCAGATATTGACAAGGCCTATGAATGGTTAAAAACCTGAGTTCGACCTAAGAAAAACCAATTAAACAATCATAAACACATAAGTACCAACAGTTTTACTTAAATAACTAAAACTGATAAAAACCTATAATTGTTCGCGTAAAACTTCAAATACGCAGCGTTTTTAATCAAATTTTGTTCAAGCTATCGAATTACCTCTCTCAATATTTAACCGAAGCTTACAGCCTATTATGAATTTTTCTAACGAATTCTTATATCTAACTAAGGTTAAATGATAATTAACCTCTTTTACTCATTCTAATAATTGTCCAAACGATTACCGGAGCACCTATTAAAGAAGTAACTGTATTCAATGGTAAAACATGACCACTTAACCTAATTACTAAATCAGCCGACAAGGCAAACAACGCACCAATTACAAGTGCTTGTGGTAAAATAATTTGATGAGATGTTGATTTAGTTAATCCCCTAACAATTTGAGGAACAGCTATACCAATAAAAGCTACAGGACCACAATACACAGTTATAACGGCAGTTAGCAAAGACGACACCAAGATAAGAATTACCTTAGTTCTCCTAATATTAATTCCTAAAGACTTTGCATAATCTTCACCTAAGACAAAGGCATTTAAAGGTCTAATAAGAAACACAAGCGCCCCTATTGAAACACTAATTAAAGGTAAGATCCATTGAATATTTTCAGAAGACACACCATCAAAAGAGCCGAGTCCCCAAACAACAAACTGTCTACTTTGCTCTAAGTCAGCCCAGTGATATAAAGCACTAACCAATGCTGATGAAAAATAACTCAACATTAACCCTACTATAAGTAAGGTGATTGAATGTGTAATAAATTTAGATACAAACATTAAAATTGATAGTATTAGTAGTGCACCAATCAACCCTGAACCGACTAGCGATAAACTTGAATTCAATCCTCCCAAAGAAAACCCACCCAATACAACAATAGCAACACCTAAAGTAACACCAGAACTAATACCTAATACACCAGGTCCAGCTAATGGATTTTTAAAAAACACTTGTAATATTAATCCAGTAACCGATAAAGCCCCACCTCCTAAAAGTGCCATGATAGTTCTATTCAATCTACCTTCAATAATGTATGACCAAGACTCATTATCAGTTAATTCTCCATTTAGAATTCTAAATAAATCAGGAATAGAAATAGAAACATCACCAACAGAAATACTCCATATTGATAAAATTATAACTATAATTATTAAAGTTATTAAAATAAATATGTCTTTACTATTTTTCATTATTTCAATAACTTAAAATATTTTGGGACATAACTTGAATCACTAAATTGAAGTAAATCTTGGAGCATTATTTGAGGTTCTACTACTCCCATAGTAAAATAGTCAGTTGTTGACGTATTACAAAATAAAACTCTGTTATTTTTAACTGCTGGGAATTCTGAATAAATTGACTCTTCCTTTTTTAAATCTTCTAACGTATAATCCTTCGGTCTAGAAGCTATAATCACCCAATAGTTACAATTCATAGCTTTTTCCCATACGACTTCTTTAGAATGCACTGTATTGTCATTAGTTGTATCCGAGAACACATACTTAAATCCAGCATCTGCCGTTAAATTTGCTGTTATCGAATTAGAATTTGGCATATTCCAATTTTCTTTAAACGGTAAATTGAAAAATAGCGTTTTAGTTGTGTCAACATCTATCCTTTCTTTAGTATAGTCTATTACTACGGAATTAAAATATTCTGTTGCAAGTTCATTTTCATTCAGTATCATACCAAACAACTTAATCCATTCCAACCTAGCAAGAGGTGTATTCTCTAAGTATTCAGAAAGTAATAACGTTTCAATTCCTTTTGAATTATACTTCTCCTGATTATCTAACTCAAATGGAAAAATTAAAAACAAATCGGGGTTTACTTTTAATAGCGTTTCCATTTGTATACTTCCATTATTTCCAATTTCCTGAATTAAATTTAAATTAATTTTATCATTTAACTCAATTGAATTAACATACTGTATACCAGAAAGACCGCTAACTAAATTTAACTTATTTAAAATTGATAAATAGGGTAAATAGGTTGTTGATTGCAAAGCTAAACTAGTTAATGAAGTAGTTAATACCTTTTTATTAGTCCTGTCAAAATTATCAGAATGGACTAAATAGATAGAATCTGAAAAATTGAATTTTGACTGATTTGAATTAATTTTAATTAATGAAAATTCATCATTTGAAGTATCTATCGTAAATCCTTTTGCAAATTTTACCTCAGTTTCAAATCTCACCATCTTATCAACTTCAAACTCTTTTGTTTTAGAATGGTTAATACAAGACGTAAAAAAAACAATTAGCAAGAGTTGAGTCAATTTCATGGTACGAAATTAATCTTTTTTGTCTTTGACAATACTATTGTAATAGAAAATTATCTTTACTTTTGTATAAAACTCAGAAAATGAATGCAATTACCCTAAAAAAATTAATGTTCAAACTATTTTGGGCTACCCTATTCTTTTTATTTGGTTTTATGTATGCCGAATGGCAAATTGGAAAATTGGATGAAAAATGGGATAGAATTGAATTAATAGGTGCATTTCAATTCATTATACTATTATTAATTGTTGAATTAATAATTGGTGGAATGATTAGTATTTTTAATAAAAAAGAGGAGAAGCATTAGTCATTTTAACATCTAAAATTAACCATATAAAACCAAATCGTCCCGAGCCAATTATTGGCAAAATTGACGTGATGCCATTTAGAAAAAAAATGGATACACAGCTTGCAATTGACGCCTTGGTCAAAGGTGACTTTGTTCTAGTTTTTGACGTTTTTAGTACGGGTTTACTCCTATTGAAAGCTTTAAAACAGTTTTTAGACAAAAAACACAATCAGAATACGTTTATTGAACAACGCGACTTCCGTTCTGAATATAATAGACTTTCAAACCGTTTATTAATTTCTGTTTCAAATCATCAATTAAAAGCTAAAAAATCACCTGAAATTGGTTGGTTTAAACTATTATACCCTGATTTAACTGAATTTCTTTTACCGTTTCCAAAAGTACAAGGTTTAAACAGCGCTTGGCAATGGTACAAAAAAGGAATTAGTATTCCAGTTTTAAACCAAAAGGTGTATCCCTATTATGACACTTACTTCCCTACTCGATTTGAACATTTAGTATTATTTGACATGTGGTTAACTTCACATTCTAAATCAATTAAAACTGCTTTTGACATAGGTGTAGGCTCAGGTGTTTTATCTTATCAATTAGCAAAACATGGAGTAGATACAATAATTGCAACAGATATAAATCCAAATGCAATTATTGGAATGCAAAATGCTCAAATCACCTCTAATTTAGAGTTACGTTTTGGGAATTTATTTGCTGATTGTGATGATTTGGTTGATTTAATT
>Ga0256824_10001008_pt1 | contig 10882 bp, 6 predicted proteins | sample CV67metaG_FD_191570 | JGI IMG/M metagenome (GOLD analysis project Ga0256824, IMG submission 191570) | Hydrothermal vent microbial communities from East Pacific Rise, Pacific Ocean - CV67 | ecosystem: Environmental > Aquatic > Marine > Hydrothermal vents | place: Pacific Ocean: East Pacific Rise...
TAGCTGTAAATTCGTAATTAACTCCATAAGGTAAAACAATTGTATATTTTCCAGAATTAGGATCAGAATTAGCGTTACCATAATTTTTATTATCATCAATACCATTATATGAAATCCTAGCTGAAACTGGTTCATTTGTTTTTTGGTCTAATACAAATCCAGTAACCAACACAACGGGATCTGGTTGAACTTCTTCTTTTAGCTTTATCCTCACAATATCAGCTTCACCAATTGTATTTTCCCTTGTTACCATATATGCATACTTACCTTGGGCATCAATAGTGTAATACGCATCCCAACCTTCAGTATTAACTTCAGGACCTAAATTAACAGGCTTTGACCAATTATCCCAACTATTGTCTTTACGTTGAGACATCCATATATCATTATTACCTTCACCACCTTTTCTATCAGATGAAAAATAAAGTGTTTTACCATCTGAAGCTAAATAAGGTCCATTTTCATCATTAGTTGTATTTACTAATTTACCTAATGATATTGGTCTTGACCAAGTTCCATTAGTATTCAAATGTGAAACATACATATCTTGATCATCATCTTTTGATTTTTCAGACATAGATATCATTATATGTTTTCCATCTGTTGTCCATTGTGCACTAATATACTTTCCTTTTGACATATCAGCATAGCCTTCAATTTCTTGAGGAATTAATTCTGACCACCCATTTTTAGTTTTATGGACTTTTGAAAAACCTAAACCTTGATATTTACCTCCAGCCCCATATCTTCCTTTAATCATCATAGAATTTCCATCAGGACTTATTCCTACCACACTATTGTTAGTTTTTTTATTAAACGGATTTTCTAAATGTTCCGCTTTAGCGTTAGATAAACCATTTGAAATGTCAGATACCCAAACATCTTGTGATTTTTCTGCTCCTTTAGTATTCATTGGATGATTAGTTCTTATAAAATACATTGTATTACCATCTGCCGAAATTGAAGGTGAAATTTCAGAATAAGTCGTATTTAATCTTTTATCATGATTTTCTGCTAATTCAATATCAAAATCCTTAAATACTGGTTTTACATATTCTTTACCAAATTTATACAAGGCTTGAAATTGAATCCCAAAGGTAGAAATACTAGATTTATTTTTTTTATTAGTTGATGGTACAGTAATATTATTTAACTCATCATAAAGTGGATTAAAATCATAAGATGGTAAATTTATTTGTGCATAAGCTTTTAATCCAAGCATTACAGGAATAGACTTTATAGGGTTTATATAAACTGCAGCATTATAACTTAAGCCTCCATTTATTCCTCCTCCAACTTTTTTTGTTTCAGTAGCCGTAATTGTTTTAATTGAAGCCATATTAACTTGAACACCCCAACCTGTACCGTATTTAAATTTTGTTCCTCCACTCAATCTCATTAAGTTTAAACCAAATGTATTTGAATTAAACTTTGAATTTACAAAACCTCCTGATTCATAATTAGTTTTTGCGGTTCTGTTTTGATAAGTAATATCCAAAATTACACTTTTACCTTCTTTTTGTTTAAGGTAAAAACCTCCAGTAATACCAAAACCGTGTAAAGAATTTACTTTTTCATTTGACCCATAACTTTGTAAAATATTATTATAGCCATTCATAAGTGAATAAGAATAATCATAAAAAATACCTGCATAAGCTGGTGACCAATTATTAATGATAGGACCAAAAGGACCTGTAGGTTCAGGAATATACAATTCAGACACTAAACTTGGCGCTAATTCATGATACGTTTGCATATCGATAAAATATACTAGTTCTTTAATCCAATTATTTTTTAATAACTTTAAAGCTCTGACCGCATCATAAACTTCCATATGTTCAATAATATTAGCAATATGATCACGTTTACAACTTGTTAAAACGCCAGCAATAGTTAACTCATCATCCTTATCCCCATTATAAGCACTATTTGTTGAGTTTTTTATTTGACTTGCAGCCGTTTCAATACTCATTTGATTTATACTTTTAATCAAATCACTATTGGGTATCAATTTTTCATTTGTGGGAATATACCTTTCATGAAACTCCTGATATGACATTAAATCTTGCCCCGCAGCAAAGTTTTGATAGCCTAATACAATAATAAATAATGTAAACTGTATTAATTTTAAATTTTTCATAATCCATATTTTTGTTCAATACAAAATTAGATACTAAGATTAGAAGATAAAATACGCTAAATTACGTATATTTGAAACACAGATATAATCATAAATCAGTATAATAAACGGTAAATGGTCAAAATTATGAACCATTAAAGTACCACCCTTTTTTTAACTCAATAATGATTTGATAATGGGACTAATTATATAGTTTTACATTTTCAATTTAGAAACTTCATAAAATGTCAAAGTACATAGTATAGATTAAAATTGTACTTAAAGCAATATAAATAGTTTGAAGAATATTTAGTTCTATTTAACTTTAGAAAATCATTATAATTATAAGTTATAAATGAAATTTGTTAAACCCTATAAACCTCAATTCAACATAAGAAAAAAGATGAAAATTTTCTAAACAACTTAATAAAAGAATGATTTAGCATCTTAAACTATTGAAATACGGATGACTAAAACATAATCATTTTAGTTTTGAGTAAACTATCTCGATAGTCTTCCTAAAATTAAGGAAAGCTGTCAATTTATTTGAATTTTCATATCGAAATCAAGTTAATAGATCATCATTGCGTACTGAATAAAAATTAGAATTTGACGGTGAAGTAAAAGAGGTCATTATAAACAAATGACAAATACACAAACAAATTGGGAACTAACAACAGGGCATTTAAAACAAAAATAGGCTAAGTAGAAGATTCTACTTAGCCTATTTAATAGTGTTAATTTTATATACTAAAATTCTAATAATTCAACATCAAATATTAAAGTTGCATTCGGAGGTATTGTTCCTCTACCACGTTCACCATACGCTAACCAATATGGTAATATCAATTTATATTTTGCGCCTTTAGACATCATTGCTACAGCTTCATCCCATCCAGCAATCACTCTTTTTTGACCTAAAGGAAATTTAAATGGTGTTCCTCTGTCTACAGACGAATCAAATTTATTACCATCTGTAAAGTAACCTGTATAGTGTACAGATACATTATTACCAAGTTCTGGTTTTTTACCATCTCCTTTTGTTTCTATAAGATACATTAAACCACTTTCAGTTTGTTTCGCTTCAGGATATGTTTTACTCATTTTTGCTTTAAACCAAGCATTCTTTTCAGTTGGAGACATAGCATTAAACTTAGCCGCTTCTTCTGCTTTGGCTTTGGCAATCGCTAATGCTTTAGCACCTACACTTGCAAATACTTCAGTAGCATTAAACGCTTCAGCAGTTTTACCAATTCTTAAGATTGATATTTTTTTAATAATGTCGTTTCCAACAATAGAATCTACTACGTTTTGACCTTCAATTACATGACCAAATATAGTATGCTTATTATTTAACCAAGGTGTTTCCTTATGTGTAATAAAAAACTGACTCCCGTTTGTTCCAGGACCAGAGTTAGCCATTGATAAAATACCCGGTTTGTCATGAACTAAAGTTGGGTCAAACTCATCACCAAACTTATATCCTGGATCTCCAGAACCTGTACCTAATGGATCTCCACCTTGAACCATAAAGTTTGGAATAACTCTATGAAACTTTAAACCATCATAAAACGGAGTTGTAAATACTTTAGCTCCATTTGTAAAATCACCTTCAGCTAAACCAACAAAGTTAGCTACCGTCATTGGCGTTTTTTCATACTCTAATTGAATTAAAATATCACCTTTTTCAGTGGTGATTTTAGCATACATTCCGTCAGCTAAATCAATTTTGTTCTCCGATTTATCGCTAGCAGTTGTTTCGTTTCCATGTTTATTGTTTGCGCAACTACTCAATGAAACAAGTAGAATGGCAACAGAAATAGAAAATATTTTTTTCATTATTCGTTTTTTAAATTTATAATTATGAAAACAAATATACTTAAAGTTATTGGTACACCTTTATAGTCTAACTTAAAAATAGTTAATTGAATTTAAAAGTACTTATATTTGCACTATGGTTTTTGTTACAGGAGGTACAGGTTTATTGGGGTCACATTTATTGGTAGAATTGTCTAAAAGAGGCTATTCTATACGTGCCCTAAAGCGTTCCACTTCAAATTTAACAAACGTAAAAAATATTTTCAACTTTTTTTTAAAAACTAATTCTACTGAATTATTTAATAAAATTGAATGGGTTGATGGTGACATTAATAATGTAAGTAGCTTACAAGACGCCATGACTGGTTGTGATGACGTATATCATTGTGCAGGTTATGTGTCTTTTTGGAGGCGAGATTTTAAAAAATTAATGAAAATAAATAAAGTCGGAACTGCCAATATGGTTAATGTCGCTTTAAGTTTAGGCGTTAAAAAATTCTCGCATGTTAGCTCAACCGCCGCCATAGGACGTAACGAATTAAGTACACAATATTCTGAAAAAAATAAGTGGATAACCTCATCTTCTAATTCTAACTATGCGGTTAGTAAATATTCGGCAGAAATGGAAGTTTGGAGAGCGCAAGAAGAAGGTTTAAATGTATCTATAGTTAATCCAAGCGTTATTTTAGGTGCTGGAAATTGGAAAGACAGTTCATTAACCCTTTTTTTGAATGTAAAAAAGGGACTTAAATTTTATACCGAAGGTACAAATGCCTTTGTTGATGCAAGAGACGTAGCCTTTTGTATGACCGAATTAATGGAACAAAATGTATTTGGCCAACGTTATTTAACGATATCTGAAAATGTTTGTTTCCGTGATTTATTTTTTATGATTGCTGATGAAATTGGCACTAAACGAGCATCTATAAAGGTAAAGCCTTGGATGGCCGCATTAGCTTGGCGAATTGAATTAATTAAATCTATAGTTGGGTATATGCCAAAAATAACCAAAGAAACCGCGCGTAGTGCAATGAATGAGAGTTTTTATTCAAACGAAAAAATAACTGAAAAACTGAACTACAACTTTATACCTATTAAAGATTCTATTAAAAATGCAGTTGCCTTCAATACCTTTGTAAACGATTAAGGGCTCACTGAAAAACATGTTCTATTTCGTTACCTGCAAATCATTGTATAAATATTTTGTTTCATTTTAAACGCAGATTTACCCTTTTTGAGTAAACCTTAATCATACTCTCAAAACCTCTTCAACTACAATTCTATCATTCTTAAGTCTTGGCACTTTGTTTTGTCCGCCTAATTTATTTTTTGATTTAAGCCATTTTTCAAATGTCCCTTTCTTTACACTTTTAACTACTGGTAATTGTAATGACAAATTCCCTGAACGTTTCGCTTCATAGTCAGAATTAAGCTGTTTTAATTGGTCATCTAAGCTGACAATAAATATATTTAAATCACTTGGTGCTGTTTTGAATTCAATTACCCATTCGTGCCCTCCTTTTTGAGTGTCTGTCATATAAATTGGACATGCTGTAAATTCGCTCACCTCAGCGTTTGTAAGTAAACACGCTTTAGCCATAGCCTGTTCGGTATTTTCAACAATTAACTCTTCTCCAAATGTATTAATGTATGACTTTGTTCGCCCACTTACCCTAAAACGATAAGGACTTGTAGAAGTAAACTTTACTGTATCCCCTATTATGTAACGCCACAACCCTCCATTAGTAGAAATTACTAAGGCGTAATTTTTACCTATCTCAACATCTTTTAGAGTTAAAACCGTTTTTGAATTGGCATCATCAAAACTATCCATTGGAATAAATTCATAAAATATTCCATAGTCTAACATTAGTAGTAATTCATTCGTACTAAAGTCATCTTGAATTCCAAAGAACCCTTCTGATGCATTATAGCTTTCAATATAGTTCATGTCATCAAATGGAATCAATTTTTTAAATTGTTCACGGTACGGTTCAAAACTTACACCACCATGCATAAAAAGCTCCAAATTTGGCCATACTTCACGCATATTTTTTTTACCTGTAATCTCTAAAATTCGTTGGCATAAAATTAACGTCCATGACGGTACACCAGCTAATAAATACACATCTTCTTTAAGAGAAGACTGCGCTAATTTTTCAAGCTTATCTTCCCAATCACTCATCAAGGCAATTTTCTTTTTAGGAATTCTTGTTTTTTCAGCCCACCACGGTAAATTTTTAATAACAATTGCCGACAAGTCTCCGAAATATGAATTAGAATCTAAATAATTAACTTTGGCAGAACCACCAACAGCTAAATATTTACCTTTATACACCTTTCTGTCTGGAATTTGAGTATAATATAAGCTCAGTAAATCTTTACCACCCTTATAATGACAGTCTTGCAGGCTTTCTTTAGATACAGGTATAAATTTGCTTTTATGCCCTACCGTTCCAGACGATTGAGCGAACCATTTAACATCAGTTCCCCATAATAAGTTTTGTTCTCCTTTAAACAATCTATCCACATAAGGCTTTATGTTATCATAATTTTGTAAGGGGACTTGTTTTTGAAATTGACTTTGTGTTTTAATTTCACCAAATTTATAGTTCAACCCAAATTCAGTGTGTTTAGATTGATTTAATAACGATTGAAAAACCTCTTTTTGCACATCATGTGGGTACTTTTTAAATAAATCAATTTGATGAATTCTTTTCTTTATAAACCACGAAAATATTGAATTAAAAGGCATAACGAAACGGTATTAACCAAAAAAAGACCCACAAAATGAGTCTTCTTTAAAATTTTAAAAGAGTTTACCCTAAAAATACTAATCCGAGTATACCTCCTAATAAAGCTATAACAAGAATTGGTGCTAATACATTTAGTGTATTATCAAAATATAAAGGTTCTTTTTTGTTTGAATCGTTGCTCATGATCTAATGTTTTTAGGCAAATATAATTAATTCTTTAATAACTTCTATGAAATTTGATAAAAATCATGATTTTAATAGGCAATCACCTTACCATTACCAACACTTATAAATTCGATAATGAGATGATTTAAGTAATTTCTTTAGCCTTATGTCTAAAATTGTAGTAGTTTGCTACTATTCAAAACTAACCCCAATCACTTTAGAATTTCGTCCGTATTCAGCTTTTAAATAAACATGATTGTCTTTAATAGGTTTACTTTGTTTGGCGTATAGATTAAAATTTGTTTTTTCAATTACTCTTTTTCGTTTAACGATTCCACTTTCATCAATTAACACATACACAATTGCATGGCGTCTGTTGTTAAACAATTCTTTATGGTTTGAATGGTCGCTAACACTCAATGCTAAATTTTTTTCGTTGTCGTTATAAATAATAGCTATTGAATTGTTTTTTAAATTAGCTATGGTAAATGAAGAATACAATCCATAATCTTCCACTGAGTTTTGGTTTTTAGTTAAGCGTTTATTCCACTTTAAATTACCATCTTGGTCAAAATAACTTATTAATAACGCATTGTAATTATAATGTTCAGTGGTAGATGTAATGTTTGTTCTAGGATCATAAACCCTATCAGCATATACATAGTACTCTTCTGCGATTGTATAAAAAGAACCGTCCTTTTGTACACTTAAATTTCTTAAATAAATATCTTTAATATAAGTAAGCCTATCTATCTTTTTAGTCTTTACAAACTTAGCTAAATCCTCTGTTGTAAATGTATAGTAATTTACAGTTTGAGGTTCATATTTATCATTCAGTTTAAAATTGAAACTGGCATTAATTCCAAAATTTTTAGAATCATTTACATAACCAGCTACCAGTAAATTATTGTCTTTGGTTACGTTTATTTTAACACCATTAATCCATTTTCGTTTTAGTCTCAGTACTACTTCTTTCATAAAATTTAACTTATGATTATAAATCCATAATGTATATTTATTACTTAATGACGAATTATTTGACGAACTTTTATAGCCATAATTACATAATAAATAGGTTTCGTTTTTAGTATGAATGATCTGTTCTACTTCTGTTTGATTTACAGAATTGGTTGAGAGTAATTCTTTTTTCCATTTAATGTCTCCTTTCAAGTCTACCGATAGTAACTCAACCACTTGGCGCCTAGCTACTTTATGAATATGGCTCTGGGTTACAATAAATCCAGAAGTATCAATACTTCTTTTAATTTCGATAATTGTTTGAGAAAGGTGCTCTACAGTGTCTATAATTTCAAAACTTAATTGACTACAGTTTTCATCAAAAATGAACAACCCTATTTTAGCAGATTCAGATTTATAACTCTCAAATTGAGAAAATAAATAAAACTTTTTTCCTACAAAAAACAAATCTAATGGCGTAGTGTTGTAATCAGGTATGGGATTTGAAAGTACATTAACAGATTCAAGTAATGATAAATCGCTTTTATGAAATTTTTTAATTAGTAATTCCTGCTTTTTTTTTGACACATACACATAGTCTACACCATAAACGGCTACAGCTGTTTCACCTACAAACCCATTAAACGAATCTTTACGGTTATTTGAATACTCTTTACCTTCAATAACATTGCTCAATTGAGCATTTGTATTAAACGAAAATACGAGTAAACTAATACAAAATAATAATCTCATACTTCAAAAATAACGTATTTTCTTAATAACTCTTTACTAATTGTGAATTACTTTTTTTTGTTTCAATGTCAAAATTAGTATCTTTGTAAACTATGCTAAGTTTAAACCCAAAAGAATTACCCATTCCGCAATTACACGGATTTTTATTAGGAGCTGTAGGTCCAAGACCAATTGCTTTTGCCAGTACTATTGATGAAGACGGTAATGCAAACTTAGCGCCTTTTAGTTTTTTTAATGTATTTTCGGCTAATCCGCCCATTATGATTTTTTCTCCTGCTCGTAGCGGAAGAACGAATACAACAAAGGATACTTACAATAATGTAAAAAAAATAAAAGAGGTCGTTATTAATGTTGTCAATTATGACATTGTACACCAAATGAGTTTAGCTAGCTCGCCTTTTAATTCGTCTATTGATGAATTTGAAAAAGCAGGATTTACAAAACTAAAATCAGACACTGTAAAACCTTTTAGAGTAGCCGAATCACCCGTTCAGTTTGAATGTAAAGTGAATGAAGTTATTGAATTAGGGAATGAAGGTGGTGCAGGAAATTTAGTAATTTGTGAAGTCACAAGAATTCATATTAATGAAGCCGTTTTAGATGAAAATGGTAAAATTGACCAACATAAAATTGATCTTGTTTCAAGAATGGGTGGAAATTGGTATTGCAGAGCGGATGAAAATTCAATGTTCGAAATCAAAAAACCAATTACAACTGTAGGTATTGGATTTGACAACATTCCAAAAGATGTTTTAAATTCAACAACCTTAACGGGTAATGATTTAGGTCAGCTTGGCGGAATTGAAGAACTTCCAAACGAAACTGACGTTAACGAACATAAACTAATTGAATTAAGTGAATTATTCATGGATTATGAAGACAATCAACCAAAATTAGAACTTGAGTTACATCTTTTAGCTCAACGTTTATTACAAGAAGATAAATTAGAAGAAGCGTGGAAAACGCTATTAGCATTTAATAATTAACAACAAACACAACCAGTTATGTACACTCTAAAAGGAGAAATTAAAACAATTAAAGAAACAAGAAATGTTTCTGATACATTTAAAGTAAGAGAATTTGTAATTAATGACGCTTCAGGTCAATATCCACAAGTTATTGCATTCCAATCTGCACAAGACAGATGTGAAATGTTAGATAATTTTAACATTGGAGATATGGTTGAAGTCAACTTTAACTTAAGAGGTAGAGAATGGACTAGCCCACAAGGTGACGTTAGAGTATTTAACACGTTAGACGCTTGGAAAGTAACGTCTCTTTCAGCAGGTGGTGCAGCAGCTCCTACTACAGCTGGAAATGCAGAAACTTTTGTAGCAGAATCAGGAGACGACTTACCATTTTAATTTTTTAATTAATATGCGGCCTTATGCTTATTTTTTGAGTTGGTTACATACAAATGTATGCGCCAACTCAAAAATTACGCATGCCTTGAACTTCAAATTAAACTAAATTTCTAACTATAACTATTTAAGCGTTTAAACTCTCAAATAGTCGAACTGATTGGTCACTAATCTAATGGTTATTAATTAAATCACATAGCTAGCTTTTTTCAAATCTGATTGGTGTACTTTTGAATTAACACTTCAAAACATACTGAAGTCAGTACTTATGTTCACCACTTAAATCAATGTACTGTTTTTTTCGAATATTTAAGATAGGTACAAATAGACCTAAAGATGATATTCCTCCCAATTTTCAAACTCCACTATTCAAAGTACCCTATAAGTATAATAAATTGACATTCAATATGTTTATCTATCCTAATTATGCAGTTATCAGATTAGAAAAATTTATAAATATTTTACATTTACAGTACAAATAGAGACTAGAATAAATAGTTTTAAATATCACGCCTTAGGCACGAAAATTGATGGTTACCGAGTTCCTTCAACATTAAAATTTAACAATGAACAACATTAAAATTCTAATTATTTCATTACTACTTTCATTAACCGCAAATGCACAAAAAATAGTAGTTTTAAATAAAAGAAATAGCACACCAATTTCAGAAGTTGATGTTGAATCACAATCATTTAAGGGGATTACCAATAAAAAAGGTGAAATCAATATTAAAAAAATAGGACTAGCAGAAAAAGTATATTTCAATACCTTAAATTATGAATCACTTATTCTACCTAAATCACAAATTATAGACACAATTTACTTAACTGAAATAAGTATTGTTTTACCAAGTACACTCGTTAGAGGTTCAATAAGAGAAGACATTAATGTAAAAGTAATACCTCATCAAGCTATACAACTATTAGCTGAAGACGTAAAAAATGAAAGACCT
>Ga0256824_10001010_pt1 | contig 10869 bp, 12 predicted proteins | sample CV67metaG_FD_191570 | JGI IMG/M metagenome (GOLD analysis project Ga0256824, IMG submission 191570) | Hydrothermal vent microbial communities from East Pacific Rise, Pacific Ocean - CV67 | ecosystem: Environmental > Aquatic > Marine > Hydrothermal vents | place: Pacific Ocean: East Pacific Rise...
AGTATTTTTCTAGGTAGGAGTCTTGTTTATCTTCTGATGAACTGAGGTCAGTATGCGAGATAAGTTCAAGAATATCTAATCTTGAAATTTGATACTCATTGAGTAACATGCATGAAAAAGTGTGTTCTTCATCATATAGAGCTGCTATGAGATCGCCCACATCTGCACTTTTTTGTCCTGCACTCTGTATATGTTTAATCATATTGTCAATGAGACGTGAGAGTGCTACACTCTCGTAAGGGTCTGCTTGAATATCTTCTGGGAGTGCATCAATATTCTCTTTAATATAATTTCCAAGGGACTCTTTCATCCGTTGTACATTACCACCGCAGGCTAAGATGATATTGGAACCCTCAGGTGAAGAGAGTAGAAGATAAAAAATATGTTCGATTGTAAGATATTCATGTCTTAAATTTTTAGCAAAAACTATCGATTTTTGAAAAATATCATTTAAAGAATTACTAATCATTACTCTTCTTCCATTGTTGCTTTGAGTGGGAAACCACTATCTTGGGCTTTTTTGATTACCTGCATAACCTTTGTTTCAGCTATTTCATGGGTGTAAACACCACATAAGCCTCTATCTTTTTTGTGAACCTCTAGCATTATGTTTTCTGCTTGTTCGTAACTTTTATGAAATACAGTCATAAGAATGTCTACAACAAACTCCATAGAAGTGTAGTCGTCATTGAGTATAAAGACTTTATATTTTTTTGGATGTTTTATCATCACATCTTGATCTAGTTCAAACTCTATATTTGTTGCCATATAATCCTACTTTACTGCATTTAAGAAATCATTTATAATATCTTGTGGATTTTCAAGTCCAATAGATATCCGAATAAGACCATCTGTAATACCTAAAAACTTCTTTGTATTTTCATCAAAATCTCTGTATATTGTTGAAGCCATGTGGAGGGCCAATGTTCTACTATCACCGATATTTGCTGTGAGGGTTGCTAATTGTGTTGCATTGAGAAATTTGAATGCAGCCTCTTTTGTCCCCATGTCAATTGTAAAAAGAGTACCACAACCATTTTGAAACTGAGTTTTGTATCTATTATTTTGTGGATGAGACTTGAGTGATGGATGGTTTATGTTTAAACCAGCTTTATCCAGCTCATATACAATAGTCTCAATACTCGCAATTATACGTGAGAGTCTTAATGGAAGAGTATCAAGGCCTAGCATTGTTAGGTAAGAAGCATTTGCATTTGCACTCATCCCAAAGTCTCTCATAGCTCTTTTTTTAGCATTTGGAATTAATGCCATTTTCCCAGCATTTTGAATAAACTTTGCTAAAAAGCTGTAACGTGGTGATTTGAACTTATCCTCGCCTTCATTGATCGCACGAAATACACTGCAGCCACCAAGTGCTGAAGCATTGCCTGAGATAATTTTTGTTGTAGAGTAGACTACTATATCTGCACCTAGTTTAAGTGGGAAGATACTTAGTGGTGTTATAGTATTGTCAACTATGAAAGCGACACCTGAACTATTTGCTATCTCTGCTATTTTTGCAATGTCAGGAAGTCTCATATTGGGATTTCCAACACTCTCGAGAAAGATTATTTTAGTCTTCTCATTAATCGCACCACTAATTGATGTAAACTCATCTACATCAAAAAAATGTGTTGTAATTCCAAAACGTGAAAGTGTCTCATTGAAGAGTGAGTATGTTCCACCAAAAAGGCCACCTATAGAGATTATCTCATCGCCTGCTTCTAATAGTGACATAGTAGCTAATGTAATTGCTGCCATACCCGAACTAGTGCTTATGGCACCAATCCCTCCATCCATCTCAGCCATAATGGACTCTAAACGTGCTGAAGTTGGATTACCCATTCTTGCATAAAATGGTTTTTTAAGTGTTCCTTCAAAAATACTCTCCCCTTGTTCAGGAGTTCCATAAGCAAAGGATGCTGAATTGATAAGTGCAGGGCTCACTGCCCCCTCTTTGTTTCCAACTGCTTGGACAAATTTGGTACAATACTCTTCGAATTGATTCATTTATGATATAACCTTGTTAATAATGAATTATTATAGCAAAGAAGAGATAATTATGGCTAAAAGAATTTTTGTTACTGCTACAAATACAGATATAGGCAAGACTTATACCACTAAACTTCTCTTAAAAGAGTTTGCTTCTCGTGGTATTCGTGTTGGTGTTATAAAGCCCATAGAGACTGGAGTAGTAGACTCTGCACCTGATGGCGATATGCTTTTGGAGTCTGTACAGGAGCTCAATAGTGCATTTAAAATATTCCAACGTGGTGACATAGTCCCCATAACCTATGAACTTCCAGCCGCACCTTTTGTTGCTTCTAACGTGGTTTCACTTGATTTGAACAAAATAAAGAGTGCAATTGAGAAATTAGAAGAGTTTTGTGATGTTTTAATCATAGAAGGGGCGGGTGGGCTTTATGTTCCTATAGACAGAGAGACTATGATGATAGATCTCATCAAAGAGTTAGATGCAGTGGCACTCCTTGTAACTCACTGCTCTTTGGGCTGTATTAACGATACACTTTTGAGTCAGAAGGCTTTAGAAGAGAAAAATATAAAGTATAAAACTGCATTTAACTGTCGAGAGAGTGATGAGAGTTTTGAGATAGTATCAGAGCCATATTTTTTAAAAAGTGGTTTTGAAGTTTTAAAAGTAAGCCGAGATATTGACACTATCTGTGATGTCTTGTATAATCTATAAATTATTCTAAAAGAGAGAAATATGCAACATTTAACGACAACTGATGACTTTAGTATTGATGAGATAAATGAAATACTAGCTGATGCGAAGAGGTTTAGTGACGGTAGGTTCGATAGAGTGTTGCAAGATAAAATTATTATTACTCTCTTTTTTGAAAACTCAACACGTACAAAAAGCTCTTTTGAGATTGCTGCAAAACGTCTTGGTGCGGAGATGGTTCATTTAGATGTAACTAAAAGCTCTACTAAAAAAGGGGAGACTCTAGTTGATACTGCCATGAATCTTGATGCAATGGGTCCGCATGCGATTATAGTTCGTCATCAAAATTCGGGTGTCCCTAAAATTCTCTCAAACCATACAAAAGCTTCTATTATAAATGCTGGAGATGGTGCTCATGCTCATCCAACACAGGCACTTTTAGACCTTTACACGTTAAGAGAACACTTCGGAGATTTACAAGGTAAAAAAATTGCAATAGTTGGAGATATTAAAAACTCTCGTGTTGCAAACTCAAATATTTCTCTTCTTACACGTTTTGGTATGGAGGTAATTTTAGTTGCCCCACCGCAGTTTTTGCCTAAAACAACACTCCGTACAACACATTATTTAGAAGAGATTATAGATGAAGTGGATGCGATTATGAGTCTTAGAACTCAAACTGAACGTCACTCATCACAGAGTTATGCATCTCTTAAAGATTATGCGAGTGATTTTTGTATTACGACTGACTTAGTGGGAGATAGAGATATAATTTTACTTCATCCTGGACCAGTGCACAGAAACATAGATATTTGTGATGCCCTTTTAGCGGATGAGAGATGTAAGGTTTTAGAGCAAGTGAGTAATGGTGTTTCCATTAGAATGGCAATTCTTAAAAAGTTGATAGCTGATTAGTATTTGATGACATTTAATGATTTAAACTCTCTTGGAAAGAAGAGAATACCCTTTCTTTTTATAAGTGATTTTAAAGCCCAAAAACTTGAAGTAGTCCCATTAAGTGAACTCTCCACTAGCGATATTGAATTTTGTATAGATGAGAACTATACTTTTAAAAAGCATCCAAATCGACTAGAAAAATCAGCTCTAAAATTTGAAGAGTATGAGAAAAAATTTAATCAAATTATAGAAAAAATTAAAGCAGGTGAGACCTATCTGCTAAACCTAACACAAGCTACACCTATCCAAACAGAGTTAACTCTCAAAGAGATCTACTCTCTTGCAAATGCACACTATAAACTACGTTTGAGGGATGAATTTGTCTGCTTCTCTCCCGAGACTTTTATTAAAATCCAAGATGATACAATTCATACGTTTCCTATGAAGGGGACTATTGACGCAGATGTTAAAAATGCAGAGGCAAAAATCTTAGCAGATGAAAAAGAGATGGCGGAGCATGTTATGGTTGTTGATTTACTTAGAAATGACCTCTCTATGGTTGCCTCAAATGTTAAGGTTCAACGATTTCGATACATTACACGCATTGAAGCAGGACGAAAAAAATTGCTTCAGATTAGTTCGCATATTAGTGGTGATATTGGTCAAGATTGGCACTCCAAAATAGGAGATATTTTAAAAACACTTTTACCCGCTGGTAGCATAAGTGGTGCACCAAAAAAAAGTACATTAGAGATTATTCAGGATGTTGAAGCGTATGAGAGAGGTTTTTATACAGGTGTTTTTGGTGTTTATGATGGAGAGAAGTTAGATAGTGGTGTTATGATACGTTTTATAGAAAAAAAAGATGCTCAGTATTACTACAAAAGTGGTGGTGGTATTACACTAGATAGTAATGTTGAAGATGAATATAATGAACTTTTAGATAAAATATATCTTCCATAAAGAAAGAGCAATAATATGATTTTAGATAATTTATTTACAAGTGGTTGGACACTTGATGATAGTGATATAGAACTAAAGAATAAGTTTCAGATGACTAATGTCGCACTCTTGTCTTCTGGTATCACACTCTTAGTCGCCGTTATATCTAATACTATCAGAGAAGTAACAGGACTAGTTCCCTTAGAACTTTTTTTAATTTGTATAGATAGTATACTTTTTATAAGATTGAGGAGTTCAAGAGAATCGCTCGATGCCATAGCTTTTGCAATTACCATGCAGTTTACATTTTTCTTTCTATTTATGGTCTGTGTGAGTGAACCAAATGAGTTAAAGCATGTATGGCTGTTTACATATCCAATTATTTTGCTCTACCTTCAACAACTGAAATATGCGATTAGTTGGTTTGTCTTTACTTTTATTATGCTTCTTCTTATCCCATTTCAGCCATTTTTTGAAGCGCAGTACTCTATTTACCAAATTGTTTATTTAGCATTATCATTAGTTATTGTTTCAGTAATTATTTACTTCTATCAACTTAAAATGAAAGAAGTTAATACTATTATATTAGAACAAAAGATTCAACTCTCAGATATTAACATAGAACTTGAACAGCAACTTCAAGAACTTCAAGTTAAAGACAAACTTTTGAGTGCACAGTCTAAACAAGCTGTAATGGGTGAGATGATTAGCATGATTGCACACCAATGGAGACAACCACTCTCAACGATTACTCTTCAGATTTCAAATTTGCAGCTTAAAAAGATGCTAGGAGAGGAGATTAGTAGTGAAAGTACCTATAAAGTATTGGATGAGATAAGTGATACTATTATTTATCTCTCTAACACAGTAGATGATTTTAAAACATATTTTCATCCAGCTAAAAAGCTTAATAATATCTCTTTAGAAGAGCTACTCCAAAGATCAATGAATTTTGTTTTACCTAGGCTTAAAGGGAATACTATTGAACTCTCTTTGAGAGTATCAAATCCAAATCGTATTGATACTTATGTAAATGAGTTAGTCCAGGTTATTCTTAATCTACTTAACAATGCAATTGATATACTGTTGGAAGAGAAGGATAGGGAACCTAAAATCATACTCAATGCAGAGATTCAAGAGAATTTCCTACTTGTCTCTGTTAGTGATAATGCAAGAGGTATTAGTTCGAGTGACTTACCCTATATTTTTGAACCATATTTTTCTACAAAAGGTAAAAATGGAACAGGTTTAGGACTTTATATGTCTCAGATGATTATTCAAAAACAGTTTGCAGGTAATCTTGAAGTAGATACATCATCAGAGGGTTCAACATTTAGAGTGAAAATACCTCTTGTAAATGCATAAAATAGGCTTACTGTATCATCTGTTACTCTCCTCTTTTTTATATTTTATTGGCTCATTTTCAGCACTACTAATTTTTCAGTTTTTATGGATTATTATGTTTGTCAAACCAAAAGTAATTCGACTCTATTTTTATCTGCCAATGCTGTTTTTTATACTTATTAAACTCTTCGCATCCTCTTTTTATCTTCTGTATTTTATAGCACTAAGTGCATCTGTATGTTTTACTCTTTATTACAAACTACTTTACCCACTTAAAAAGCTCTTGTATTATATGTTTTATCTACTTTTTCTTTCTATAGTTTTTAGATATTTTGAGCACTTTTTTTATGAGTTATATATAGAATTAGACTTTCTTGAGAGTATATATTTTATCTCAGATGAGGTGGCCCTCCTTTTAATGTGTGAGCATCTTTTTATTTTGTTTATATTGGGCTATAATAGAGAAAAATTATTTAGGAACAATATATGTACATAGAAGATTTGAAGTTTTCACTTTGGGCTGATTTTATTGAGCGAGACTATTTAGACAATGAGTTTAAAGCATTGATTAATGACGGTATTATTAATGGGGCAACTTCAAATCCAGCTATTTTTAAAAGTGCAATATTGAATTCACCTGCATATAAGGAGCAACTCTCAACTTTGAGTGGATTTACACCAAAAGAGAAGTATGAAGCAGTTGCAATTTACGATATAACGAAGGCGGCCGATATCTTAAAACCTCTTTATGATGTTGGTAATGATGGTTATGTGAGCATTGAGGTTGATCCTTTTTTATGTGATGATACCGAGGCTACCATAGCAGAAGGTAAAAGACTTTTTGAGACAATAGGGCGTAAAAATGTCATGATAAAAGTTCCAGCTACATCGGCAGGATATGCTGCAATGCAAGAGTTGACATCTTTAGGAATACCTGTAAATGCGACACTAATTTTTAAAAAATCTCAAGCAGTTTCTTGTGCAGAGGCATTCCAACGTGGTGGTGATGCATATGGGCAAAAAGTTGACACAGTGATTAGTGTTTTTGTCAGTAGAGTTGATAGAGCTTTGGATGTCCAACTACAAGAAAATAACATTGATGTAGCATTGAGTGGTATATATAATTCTGCAGCAATATATGCAGAAGTTCAGAGTATGAAAGTAGAGGGGTGTCGTACACTTTTTGCAAGTACAGGTGTTAAAGATGATTCACTCCCTCCACACTACTACATAGAGCAACTACTAGCCTTTAATAGTGTCAACACAGCACCAATAGATACAATCAAAGCATATGTAGAAAATGGTACTAAAGAGCAAAAGCTTCCAATATCTAGCGAAGTGATTCAAAAACATTTTACAAAACTATCAGAAATAGGTATAGATTTTGATGCTGTGTTAGATAAACAGATTACCGACGGATTGGAGGCATTTAAAGATGCCTTTAACGAAATATTGGAGACATTATGAGTATTGACCATCAATATGATGTAGATATTGCATCACTCACATTTGAACAGTTAAAAAAGGTCAGAGTTTATCTGAAAAAAATGATAGAGCATGGGGGTAGTGACCTTCACATTAAAGCAAATGCAATGGTTCGGGCACGAATTAACGGAAGTATTATCCCTTTCGCTGGAGATATATTTGCCAAAGAAGATGCATTGACTTTTGCAAAAGAAATTTTAAGATCACGTTACCCAGAGTTTATCGAGAAAAAAGAGATAGATTTGGTTTATCCTTATGATGATAACAATCGCTTTCGTGTGAACATGTTTTTTCAAGTAGATGGTGTTTCGGCAGTCTTTCGTGTTATCCCTCTGAAAATTCCATCTTTTGAAGAGTTACACCTTCCCGATATTTTAAGAAAATTTACAGAGGTTGAACGTGGTCTTGTCTTAGTTACAGGGGCTACGGGTAGTGGTAAGTCTACAACCTTAGCCTCTTTAATTAATGAGATAAACTATAAAAGAAAAAAACATATCATTACCATAGAAGACCCTGTTGAGTTTGTGCATAAAGATAGAAGCTGTATTGTTAATCAACGTTCAGTAGGCCAAGATACACTCTCTTTTGGAAATGCCCTTCGTGCAGCTCTACGTGAAGATCCAGATATTATTTTGGTAGGGGAGATGCGTGATCGTGAGACAATTGACTTGGCTCTGCATGCGGCAGATACAGGACACTTGGTTTTTTCAACTCTGCATACTATTGATGCAAAAGAGACGATTAACCGTATTATTGCACAGTACCCAACAGATGAGCAGAATCGTGTGCGTCTTTCACTCTCTAGTGTTTTGACAGGTATTGTTTCTCAAAGACTTATCCCTACTATAGAGGGTGGTCGTCGTGTAGCACTAGAAATTTTAGTCAATACTCCAACGGTTGAGACCCTCATTATGAATAATCGTGATTATGAGATAAATAGTGCAATAGAGAATGGTCGAGAACACTATAAGTCACAAAGTTTTGACCAAGCACTTCTTGATCTGTATGAGAATGGAATCATTGATGAAGAACAAGCAAAAGAGAATGCAACAAGTGCAGCAGATTTAAAACTAAAAATAAATGGGCTAAATTCAGGGATGGGTTCTGACTCAAATATTGAAGTAGATGAGGATGTATTTGACTTAAAAGATTAATTTAATAACAATATGGGTATAATTTCGCCTATTTTTAAATTAAGGATTTTAATATGTTAGAAGGCATTATTAGAGAGAGTATTGGTAAGAAGGGTACAAAAGCACTTCGCCGTGATGGTTATCTTATTGCAAACATATACGGAAAAGGTTTTGAGAATATCAATGCCGCATTCAAAATGAATGAATATATCCGTACTGTTCGCAACAAAGAAACTTTAGCATTCCCAGTTAGTGTGAATGGTCAAGAGATGAATGTTGTTGTTCAATCATATGAAGCACAAGCAGTTACAGGTAATCTTTTACATGTTGACTTAATGGTAGCACAACCAGGTGTTGTAACTACTTATAATGTGCCAGTTAAAGCAGTTGGTGAAGCACTAGGTCTTAAAAACAAAGGTCTAGTACATATTGCTAAGCCACGTCTAACTATAAAAGCAGCTATCGAGAATGTTCCAAACAGTATCGAAATCGATGTTACTCCAATGGATGTAAATGCTTCTAGATTAGTTCGTGATTTACCAGAGATTCCTAATGTTACTATCTTAGACTCTGATCGTGTTGCATTAATTTCAATTATTAAAGCAAAATAATCATGCTTATAGTCGGGCTGGGGAATCCTGGTTCCGCCTATGAAACTACTCGCCATAACATAGGTTTTATGGTTATAGATGAGCTTATAAGACGTCAAAATGCTCAAAAACTCTCCTCTTCATCGTTTAATGGTGAACTTTTTAAATTCTCAAATCATTTTTTATTAAAACCACTTACATTTATGAACCTTTCTGGAAACTCTATTGTTGCTGTAAAAAAGTTTTACAAAGTAGAAGAAGTTGTTGTAATACATGATGATTTAGACCTTCCCTTTGGCACGCTACGATTTAAACATGGTGGTGGACATGGTGGACATAATGGGTTAAAATCTACCGATGAAAAAATATCTCGTGATTATGCACGTATACGAATGGGTATCGGAAAACCTGAACATAAGGGAGAAGTAGCTTCTTATGTTTTAAGTAATTTTAACGAAGATGAAAAAGCACATCTTGGAGAGTGGATAGCACATACTTGCCAATCAGTAGAGTTTTTACTGACAAATTCACTTGAAGATACAAGTTCAAAGTACACTATTAAAAAATTTCAGCTAAAATAAGCTAAAAACGGATTGCAAAATGCTCGCATTTAGATATATAGCTTTTCATTACCTAAAGTATTTTTTGATTATCTTGGCTGCATTAGTACTTTTTTGGCTTGGCTTTGATTATATGCAGGGTGCTGAAAAACTCTCGAAATCTGCCAATCTTCTACTTATATATTTTGTATACAAATCTTTTTTTGCAATTGACATGCTTCTCCCACTCTCTCTTGTTTTTGGAATGATATCAACAAAAATATTTCTTATTCGTTCTAATGCTCTTGTCTCTTTTTATTCACTAGGTTACTCTAGAACAGATGTCTTAAAACCCTTTGTTGTAGTCTCAACCGCCATTGTCATACTTTTTATTGTATTTCACTCGTTTTCAAGTTTTGCTCGTTCTGCTGAGTATTCTATGAATATTCGTAATAAAGGACAATACCTGAGTCCTACTCGTGATCTTTTTTTTACCTATAAAGATAAGTATGTTTATTTTTCTGAACTTCTGCCACTACAAGAAAAAGCAGAGGGTATCCGTATTTTTACAGTAAAAAACAACTCTTTAAAAGAGGTGCTTTTAGCAGAAGAAGCTACCTATAGAGATGAGTATTGGCATATTGAACAAGCAGATATTATTGTTAAACCAGATACACTAGAATTGGGTTCATTGGGTATCACTGTGACTGAGTCCCAAGGTTTAAATATTTTGAAAGGGTTTCGACCAAAGATGCTCGATCAAGTGTATGAGGGTAAGGTGAATTTCACTATTGGTGATGCTATAGAAGCATTGACACTTTTACAAGATCAAAATATAGATACTAGTAGTATTAAAGGAGCTCTGTATAAGATTTTTATCTATCCATTTTTTATTCCCTGTTTAGTTGTTATTATCTTTTTCTTTGTTCCTATTAGTGTTCGATTTTTAAATGTTTCTCTTTTTAGTTTTGCTGCGATTCTCTCAACTTTACTCATTTGGGGAATTCTTTTTATGTTTATAGAACTCTCAAATAACAAGACGATTCCAAGTGAAGTGGGTGTTATAATGCCTATTGTTGTGCTTTTTTTCATTGCACTATTTCAATGGAGAAAATACCGCCTCGTGTCATAACTTGTTTCTAAGCGCTTTTTAGATAAAATCACTTTAAAAATATTACGGATAGTTTATGATAGATTTTAAAGCATTAGCAAAAGAGCACAAAACCCCACTTTACATATATGATTTTGATTAT
>Ga0256824_10001011_pt1 | contig 10868 bp, 7 predicted proteins | sample CV67metaG_FD_191570 | JGI IMG/M metagenome (GOLD analysis project Ga0256824, IMG submission 191570) | Hydrothermal vent microbial communities from East Pacific Rise, Pacific Ocean - CV67 | ecosystem: Environmental > Aquatic > Marine > Hydrothermal vents | place: Pacific Ocean: East Pacific Rise...
TTTGTAATACCATAAAAGAAGATAGCTGGAAGGTTGTACAAACTTTTAACAACACTATGGACTCCCTCTCTACTCATAAACGATTTGATGGGCAAAGTACGAAGTTTCTCAAACCACCTACAACTGCACAGGACCCCATCGAGGCACAAGGAGCTTACATATTTTTTCCAACTTATAAAAAAGCCTCATCAACAGTAGTAAAAACTATTGATATTGTTGAAGCAATAGGTCTCATAAGCCAAGCCCAATACCATCTCTACAATTCCAAAGATGCAGAAGTTACTAAATCTTTTTTAAACTTTTTAATATCTTGTAAACTATACACAATAAGCTATAGCGACCTAGAAAGTGCACAAAAAGCTATACAAAAGGTTTTAGAAGGTGACTAAGTTAGAAGCAACGGTAGCATTGACAAAACTCATAGCACCAAAAAACAGAGAACCAGTAAAAATAAGAGAGTCTTTACTTACATACTCTCAAGAAGATTGGCAAGAGATCATAGACATAGCAAACTCTGACCTACTCGCTCCCCTGCTCTACAAATCTTTACAAGAAAAAAAGCTTTTTACACTCATAGAAGATGAGACATTAAAAGAGTACCTCAAAGAGTTTTACCATCTCAATGAGACTCGAAACATAGCAATTTTAAAACAGTTAGAGGAGATCTGTTCTATTTTAGAGACCATAGATGTTAAACCAACTCTTCTAAAGGGTTCAGCTGCACTAAGTGAGGGGCACTACAAAAGCATAGGAGAGAGAGTTATGCTAGACATAGACTTCTATGTAGGTGATGAAAAAATTTATGAATGTATAGACCTTTTAAAACAACATGGTTACAAAGAGATAGAATCAGACAATGAGCTAAGTCTCAACTGGCACCATTACAGAAAAATGTATAGAAATGATGTCGCTACTTCCATAGAAATTCATAGGCTTCTACTAAAAGAAAAAAGCCTCCAGTATTTTCTAAAGACTACGGAGCATGAACTCTACCTACAGAGTAGTAAGTTTACAAATGCTTCAGTACTTAAACCAACTTATGAACTATACTATTCCTTTTTACACACTGAGATAAGCCACTTTTACTATGAGCACAAACATCTTTCCATTAGACATATGCAACATTTTAATGTAATTTGGCATAAGTACGAAGCTGATATACAATTTGAATACTTACATGACCTTGCACAAAGCTCTGGAATAGGTCAAATTTGGAATGATTACCTCACTGTACAAAACTACTTTTATGACTTAGGTACTCCTGCGGAACAGAGTGATTACCTCCATGCTGTTCAAAAGAAAATTAACAATAAAAATAGAAAACTACTACAGATCCAAACATTATACAAAATGCTGGAAGGGAGTATAGGCTACTCAAACTTAAGAAAGCACTATAACTTTAAGTCTAAATTTCTAATGCCATTTCTTGTACCTTATCACCTTTTTAAACTCCTTTACTCATATAGTATAAATCAAGAAAAAAGAAAAAAAATCTTTAAAATTGCAAGTACTTTTATAAAATAGTTTTTATATCAAAGAACTCATTAAATCACTACTTTCTCACTATTGTCCTCAAGTACAATATACCTTTAGATAAAGATAAGATACAATACAAACAAGACTAGAATACTCTCAAAATATAGGGAACATCATGTATAAAATTACCTTAAAAACTCTGTTATATTTAACTACACTCACTTTTAGTGCTTGTGGCGGTGGAGATGATGCAGTACCGAGTAGTTCAACTACTGCAACAATATTAGCATCAAGTAGTTCTCATTCCATCTTAGAGGAAACACTAGCAGATTCTAAGGTAAGCGGTGTTATCATTAATTCTAGTGGTGTAGAGGGTTTAACTATTAAGTGTGGCTCAACTACTCTAACTTCTACACTTCACGGTGCTTTTAAATGTACCACCTTTCCTCTAGAAGTATACATAGGTGAGTACAAGCTTGGCGAAGTACCCCAGCTTCCTGCTGACAAAATCATCTACACTCAAGACCTCATAAACATTGCCCGTGGAGCGACAACTCACCCAGAAGTAACAAAGATTTCTATGATACTCCAGTCGCTAGATACAGATGCAACCCCACTCAATGGTATAACCCTCTCAAAGGAAAACCTTACTCTGCTAAGCTCACAGCTTAGAGCAGACTCTGTACTCTCAAAAATGAGTCTAGAAGAGTTAACACAGATTCTAGAAGACATAGTAAAAAATGCGAAACTTCAAGATGAAGAGTCTCTTCTTAACGTAGTAGATGCTCAAACAGCACAACTAAACCTAACAACTATGACAGCACAAGCACCTGCAACAACTTATGAGCAACGCTCTATCGGGAGAATCTAACATATGAAAAAATTACTCACTCTAGTTCTCGTAGCTGTAGTTGCTTTCTTTTATCTTTTTGAAGCAGAGCAAGTTCAACAAACTACACCAGTAGCTAAGAAGAATATAGCCAAAAGAGCAACTCCCATAAACTATGAAGGGGCTATGGTTATCAAAGATCTTGATGACATAGATGATATACTTTCAGAACTAGAGCATGAACCATCCGCAGGTGCAGGAACATTTGACCTAACTGCTATGAGTAGTGCCATTACTATGGAAGTACTAAAAGCTTTTTCAGACTCAGCTGAACGTTCTCTTCCACTTGTAGCTCACTGGAATGTTGGTATACCTGAGTATGTAGAGGCGATGGATCCTATGTATATGATAAGCCGTATAGAGTTGGGCGAACATGTACTCGTCTCGTGGAAACTAGACCCCTACTACAATGACTCCATAAGTAGTTCTTACTATGAAGAGTCCATCAAAAAAGCAGCAGAGCTAAACTTGCCACTTGTTTTTGTACTCCCTGCTCCGGAGTCGGCTCTTACAAAAGACAGCTACTACTTTGCACTAGAAAATGCTACAAACCCAAACGTGGTTACGACTGCAGGAGATGTACTAGAGAAACTAAGCCCTTTTGGAGCAGACGAACTCTGGAATGAAGTAGGTGAACAGTGGAGTTCTACCTCTCTTATGGCACAGCTTCAAGAGTGGTACCCTAACCCACCGCTTGTACTCTTTGTAAGTGAAGATGAGGCTGCAAAACTCTCGTGGAGTGAACTCAGTCAAGAGTCACGTTACACCGCTTCTGGAGATGACAACTTCAAAAGAACCCTAGTAGGTGCAGAGTGGATAGAAAAGTACAGACAGATGCATGACGGCTTTAAAAAAGGCTTTGTCAATACAACATGGAAAGAGAATGTAAAGTTTATGACATATAACAAGTTCTCTGAGAACTTAGGAGAGAGTAACTGGCTAGAAGATGCCACCCTAACAAACCACTACATGAACATCTGGCCACTTACAGCCGATGGAGCTACAGTAGACTTTGACCTAAGTGGTAGCAAAACAGACAACTCTGCAGATGCACCCCATGTCTTAGTAAACAACCTCCCCTTTATGCTCAACGAAGCCAAACTAGTAAACCCTAACTTTGCTTACCAAATAAGCCTAGATGCAGTCTCAAAAGTAACTGAGCCTGCAAAATACAGAGGGCTTACACAGTTTGCACTCTGGTTTTTACGACCAAGCATCATAAGACAAGCTTCCCAAGAGAGTGACAGAGAAGCACTTACACCACTTTTTCAAGAAGTAGCAGACTCTGTAGAGCTCATACACTACAACCCTCAACTAGCAAGATTTTGGAGAGAAGGCAGCCTAGTAAATAGTGGAAAAAGTGACCTAAACCAAAACATACCCAAACAGTACCTAAACGACCCAAGATGGTTCCTACTAGAGACAGATGCAAACCCACAAAGACCGTGGGCAGACAACATAAGCATACCAGTATGGGCTTTTGCACTTGTAAAAGGCGAAGCACCTAATAGAGAGTGGCTAGTGTATGCTCAGTCTCCAGAGGGGGATATCAGTGATGTTACAGTTAGTATTCCTGGGTATAAGGATATTTTAGTTGACGGGAGTGTTTTGGGAAGTTTTTATGTTGTACATGAAAGTGATAATAAAATAATAGATATAGACACCACTATATTATTAAATTTAAATGGAGAAGAAGTAACATATCCTGTTGGGCAAATTATTAGATCAACTCCTATAGAGGATTACCTGTACATGATTGATTTTGAAGAAGTTAATCCATTAAAAGAGTGGGTGTCAAATGGTAACTATACAATAAACTTTATAGGCTTAACTGATGAAAAATCATTTTCAGGTAAAAAATCTCTTAAATTAGACATAACATTAAATAGTGGTACATATCATTATTGGAAAATTCCATTACCTATTATATCTACCGAAGGTAATTTAAAAATGTCTGCAAAAATCTATGTTGAGAATGGATCATCAGCTACTCTTGGAATAGGTGCAAATTATAAATACTTACCAAGTAACCTTACAGGAACGACAACTGTTAAAAAGATAACAGAACCAACCAATGGTTGGATAACTCAAGAATTAGATTTAACAAGTAGTTCTTTTAAAACTGCTCAAGTTGCATATGAAATTGATAAAGATGGACTTTTAATTGGTGATACTGGTTTATATATGGATAGTATAGGTATATTTTTATATGGTGGTGAAAATAAACATATAGTTGTTTATATTGATGATATTCAAATTAAAGGCCAAACATTAAAACTCAATTCATATAATCAAGAAGTTTCAACTCGTTGGAATAAATTAGTAAAACTATTAACAGATAATATTGATACTTGGACATCTAAATTAATAAATGCTAAAACAACTTTAAGAAGCACCAATACAAATTCTAGTTTTCTTAATAATATGAAACAAATCACACTAGATGATATAACTACTATAACTAATAGCATTAATACATTTAACAATAAAGGATATATCACAAAGTATAAAAAAGATTTTATTGAGTCTGAAATTTTAAATATTGAAACAGCTATTCAAAATATACCAAAAATAAAACTAGCAGAGGATAGTAATGACGATTATATAATATATACTCCAAAAACAATAACTAATTTAAAGCAACTTCCTTTTGATAATTCTATAAATAATATTATAAGTAATAATATTTCAGTTAGAGCTTGTTCAGATGAATATACATCTAAAACTTTTTCAATCTTTGCATTAAATGATATAAGAAATATTGAATTTAAAGTATCAAAATTGATTAACAAAAACAATAATCAATATATTTATGCAGAAGCAATAGATATTAGAGTAGTTAAAAACTGGTACCAATCAGGGGAAAGTATTAGGCCTTCAGCAGATAATATTTTAACCCCTGAACTACTACTAAAAAATGACAAGCTTATTAAAGTTGATTACAATGCTCAAAAAAATTATCTTTTAAATAATGGCAGCTATATATTAATTAGTGGAAATGAGGATTTATCTAATATAAAACCATCTGATTCAACTGAACTGCAACCTACAGAAATTGATAAAAGTATGCTTAAACAGTACTGGCTATCTATTCATATCCCAAAAAATACACCTGCTGGTAATTATGTTGGTACCATTCGTATAACATCAACAAGTTCTACTCAAAAAAATCTTAATATAAATATTGAGGTACTCCCTTTTCAACTACAAGAAAGTAAAATTCAACAAGCAATATACTATAGAGGTATTATAACTCATAATAATATTGGTTCAATAAGCTCTGAAGAAAAAACATTAGAACAGTATGAATTTGAACTAAAAAATCTAAAAGAGCATGGTATTCTATATCCTACTTTATATCAAAAATGGGATGATAAACTATTAGTAAAAATTCTAGATATACGTAAAAAACTTGATTTTCCAACAGATTCAATATATATTATTGGACTTAAAGCTGGAAATGATACTTCTGAAAGTGGATTGGAAAGATTGGCTATAGATATCGATAAATGGTTATCACTACTCAAGTCTTATAACTATAAAGATGTTTATATCTATGGAATAGATGAAGCAGTCGGAGATAAGTTAATTTCTCAACGAGCAGCATGGAGTGTTGCCCATGATAATGGAGTGAAAATATTTACTTCATGTATAAGTACATGCTTTGATAGTATGGGTGATTTATTAGATCTATCAATTGACTCTAGGGCGCCACAAAAGAGTGAATCATTTAAATACCATTTACTTGGTAATAAAATATTTAATTATGAAAATCCTCAACTTGGAATTGAAGCACCAAAAACTTATCGTAAGAATTATGGTTTACTACTTTGGCAAGAAAATTATGATGGTGCAATGAACTATGCTTATCAACATTCCTTCAATAACAGTTGGAATGACTTTGATTATGCTGATTTAAGAGATCATAATATGGTGTATCCTACAACAAACGGTGTAATTGACACCATACAATGGGAAGGGTATAAAGAGGGTGTTAATGATCTTCGCTACCTTTCAACACTATTAAAGTCAATTCAAGACTCTTCAGATATTGCTTTAGCAAACCAAGCAAAAAAATGGCTAAATGGGATATCTTTAGACTCTGATCTAGATAAGATTAGAAATGATATGATAGAATGGATTATAAGATTACAAAGTTAAAATATATCTTTAGCTTTGTAAAAGAAAACTATTAAAGTCTTACATTAATAATTTACTGACTACTGATTTAATAGAAAATAAATTCTCCAGTAATTTCTTTGCATTCTGACCTTCTTTGGTTCTTGTTACTTTATATAATAGTTTTACAGCATTATTATATAGTTTTTCATCTTCACCATTTATCTCAATAAGTCCTGCATTATTATCTTCTATTATCTTTTTTAAATCGTTATCAGGATTTATACTACCTAGTATTGGCTTACTTTCACACATATATCCAAGTAGTTTTCCAGGAAAATTATGTGTTTTATGATCATAATGTAATGTAAATAATCCAACATCAATTTCTGCTAATATCAACTTATACTCTTCTTGTGTAACAGAAGGTAAAAGAGTTAAGTTATTCATCTTATTTTGAATTATGGCTTTTTGAATGAGTTCTACTTCATCACCTGCTCCAACTATGACAAAATGAGCTTCAGAATGTTTTGACATACTTATTGCAAGCCTAACAATATTCATCATATCTTGAGCATGCCCAATATTTCCGCCATAAAAATATATAACCTTATCTTCTAAATGGTATTTTTTTCTAAATACATTTTCTGTAATTATTGTCGGAGTATTTGATGCCCAATTGTATAGTACTTCTGTTTTATAATTTAAATCATATTTTTCATTAAACCATTCTAGATTTTTTGGTGACATTAGCCCAATTTTATCTGCACTTTTATAATTAAGCATTTCAAAGTATTTAAAATATCTTGAAATAATCGAATTTTCTTTTATTATGCCGTTATCAATAGCCCACTGAGGAAATATATCTCTTAAAATCAGGTAACTTGATGCTCTCCACTCTTTTTTTAACTTGTTCACTAGTGGTCCAAAAAAGATAGTTGGTGAATAATAAACAATAAGGTCATGCTTATTATCTTTTATAAATTCTTTATACGTACTCCATGCATTATAAGATAGTAAGGTTTCATTTATAGCTCTTTTTACTTTTCCAGTATTTTTTATTTGTCCAGTTTTAAAACGACATATCTTAATATTATCAAGGACTAATATATCAAATTTTTTTATTATATTTGGATCAGGGGTAAAGACAGTCACTTCATGTCCATTACTATAAAATTCAACAGCTAGTTCATGCATCATTTTTGCTGCAACTTTTATGCTATTTGGCATATAGTCATCGACTATTAAACATATTTTCATTCTATTCTAACTTTTATAATGAGTATAATAACTAGGATGTTTTTCCATCCAAAGTTTAGCTTCTTCTAACATCTTTATATAATCAGGTCTATCATTGACATATATAAAATCTGTTCTTGTACATATTAAACTTTTATCAACTCTATAGTTAGAATTGTCACTTATACTTATTTCTTTTACCCATATTTTTGCAAATAAATTCAACAAATCAAATTTTGATATTTTATTTTCTGGACATAGTTGGAATAAACCTTTAATATCTTGTGTTATAAAACCATCCATCTGTTTTGCCAGTTCTAAAGTTGTTACACCAGACCAGTATGCTTGAGAATAGCCTGATATATCATTATTTTGCTTTAAAAACCAATCTAGTAAACCTGTACCATTTGATTTCAATTCTGGTCCTATTATTGAGGTTCTAACAGTCAAGTCTTTATCATTAATTACTTCACCAAGTGCTTTTGTTCTTGCATAGTTGTCATCACCATCTCGAAATGAATCTTCTTTATATTGTCCATCTTTCCCTGAAAATACACAATCTGTACTAATATGAATAAATTTAAAATTTAACTTATTCCCTAGTTCAGATAAAAAATGTGGTAGGTAACTGTTTATTTGTATAGCTGTAGTTAGTTCATTGTTTGATTTAGAAACTAAAATACCTATACAGTTTATTATAATATCAGGATTAGTTTCTTCAATGTATTCTTCTAACAAATTAAAATCACTAACATCCAATACTTTAGTAGTATATTTTGAATCTCTAGCTCTCGCTATTCCATATAGTTTATATTTTTTTAGAGAGTCTAAATACTCAGCCATAATATGGCCAGCCATACCTAAAGTACCTAAAATAAGTATCTTCTTCATATTAGTACTGTTTCCAAACTGTTCTGTTTATATAGTCTATATAACTTACTATTATTCTAACAACTTTTTTCGATACTGTATTTGTATCGTAATCTTTAACTATATTCATTGCTTGCTCTTTCGTTTGTTCAGTGACTATGTTTATGGAGTTTATAATATCATCACTTTTTAATCCTGACATTATTAAAGTACCTTCATCCATCCCCTCTGGTCTTTCATGAGCCTGACGTATTGTAATAGCAGGAAACCCTAGGATAGAAGACTCTTCTGTTATCGTCCCACTATCAGATATAGCACAGTATGCATTTTTCTGAAGTGCGATGTAGTCAAAAAATCCTAATGGCTTCATAAACTCAACAAGTGGATTAAAATCTTTTTTATCCAAAGACTCTAGCTTCTTTCTTGTTCTTGGATGAGTTGATACAATAACTCTCTTGTTATATGTTTGAGCTATAACATTTAAAGATTCTAACAAGTCACTGAAGTTTTGTTCACTATCTACATTCTCCTCTCTATGTGTACTTACTATAAAAAAATCTTTCTCTTTTAAGCTAAGATTTTCTAATACCTTTGAATTATCAATATCATTTTTATGATATTCTAATACTTCTAACATAGATGATCCAGTTTTTATAACTGTTTCAGGTCTAATCCCTTCTGAAATAAGATAATCTCTAGCATGCTCAGTTAACGTCATGTTAATATCGCTCAATTGGTCAACTATCTTACGATTTATCTCTTCGGGAACCCTTTGGTCAAAACATCGGTTACCTGCTTCCATATGAAAGACAGGTATCTTTCTTCTTTTCGCAGAGATTACAGATAGACAGCTATTTGTATCTCCATAGAGAAGTACTGCGTCAGGCTTTACCTCTGCTAAAAGTTTGTCAGACTTACTAATAACATTTGCTATAGTTTCCGCTGCATTATCTGCTGCTGCATTTAAAAAGTAATCAGGTTTTTTAATTCCCATCTCTTTAAAAAACACTTCATTAAGTTCATAATCATAATTCTGACCAGAATGAACAAGTATATGGTTTGTATATTTTTCTAGTTCTGCTAAAACTCTACTTAGTTTTATAATCTCAGGTCTTGTTCCTACTATAGTCATTACTGTTTTCATTAAATTACTCCAAATTCTTTTAGTTCATCTTGAATTTCATGTAAGCCCATTAGCATTTCTAGTAACTCTTCTTCATTTAATCTATGCGTATTATGAGAATGGTACTCCCCTGCTTGAGTAATAACATCATCACCCTCTTCAAAAAACTTAGTATAGTTTAAATCTCTGTCATCAGATGGTATTCGGTAATACTGGCCCATATCTATAGCTTTTACCATCTCTTCTTTAGTAAGAAGTGCTTCATAAAGTTTTTCACCATGTCTAGTACCAATAATTTTGACTTTGTGCTCTGGTCTGTTTAACATATTTTTTAGTGTCTTTGTCAAAAGTTCAATAGTTGCAGCCGGAGCTTTTTGAACAAATATATCTCCATTTTTACCGTTTTTAAATGCAAATATAACTAAATCTACAGCTTGATCTAAACTCATCATAAACCTAGTCATAGCAGGGTCTGTAATGGTAATAGTTTTACCCTCTCTGATTTGATCTATAAAAAGAGGTATAACAGAACCTCGACTTGCCATAACATTTCCATAGCGGGTACATGCTATCATCGTCTCGTTATCATCAAGGTTTCTACTTTTAGCAACCGCCACTCTTTCCATCATCGCCTTACTAATACCCATAGCATTTATAGGGTACACCGCTTTGTCTGTACTTAAGACAATAACTTTTTTGACTTTTGCACTAATAGCAGCATTGAGTACATTTTCAGTACCTATAACATTTGTCTTAACCGCTTGCATAGGGTAAAACTCACAAGATGGTACTTGCTTAAGAGCGGCTGCATGAAAGATAAAGTCTACTCCTCTCACTGCATCATTTACAGAGTTAATATCTCTAACATCACCAAGGTAAAACTTTAATTTGTCATCTGTGTATATTTTTCTCATATCATCTTGTTTTTTCTCATCACGAGAAAAAATTCTAATTTCTTTTATATCTGTATCTAAGAAACCTCTTAAAACAGCATTTCCAAATGAACCTGTTCCTCCAGTAATTAATAACACTTTATCTTTAAACATTTTTATCTCCTTTTAGTAATAAATCGAATATATTTGTAATACTCTTATATTTTTGTGTTTCATTCTTTATCATATATTTCTGAATATGTGTAATATTCTCTTGAAT
>Ga0256824_10001012_pt1 | contig 10854 bp, 9 predicted proteins | sample CV67metaG_FD_191570 | JGI IMG/M metagenome (GOLD analysis project Ga0256824, IMG submission 191570) | Hydrothermal vent microbial communities from East Pacific Rise, Pacific Ocean - CV67 | ecosystem: Environmental > Aquatic > Marine > Hydrothermal vents | place: Pacific Ocean: East Pacific Rise...
CATAAGTATCACCACTCACTAAAATAACATCAAGTTGCGTCCAGCCTAGCTGTTTTAGCTCTTTTTTGGTTGTTGGTAAAAACATGGGTGTTTCCTTTAAAATATTGGCTGTAGGGTATGGCTTTAGCCTACCGTTTAAACCAAACTTGTTATCTATTAAACTTATTACATATAAAGAAATCATTTTGACGGTAGGCTAAAGCCATACCCTACGATTCTCTTTATTTTAATTGGGCGTATTATAGCGTAATATAAGTAGGGGTTAAAAAGATACTTTATAAAAATAAGTTCTTATTTTTATAGGGATGAGCCGATTATTGGACTTAATCCTATCATAATATGAGCTGATTACTATTTTTTCCTATTTTGCAATTTTAATCCATTCTCGCCATTTAATACTGCCTCTTCTGAATAGATAGAGTTTTGAAATAACTTAGCTCCAGTAGCAATTAATACACGCTCAATTAACAATCTTGTATGATCAGAGGTTTCAGGTGGCAATTGAATAACAGCATACTCACTCCAATTATCAAAGGAATGATGTTTTTGATTAGGTGGATATCGTTTAGATAAAGATTGTTTTGTTTCACCAAAATAGACCTCTTTATTTTCTCGATTTAATAAGAGATAAATATTGTTTTCATTTACCTCTTTTACCATCTCCTTTCTCTTTTTCCACTCAGTCACTTGAATTCGTCGAAGCAGTTCATCTTTTGAACTTAATAGATAATCAGCAATCAGATAAGAGCTTAACTCTTTAAAAACTTTAGGAAAACCTTGCTCCTCATCTCTAACTCGAAAAAACTCTTTGATATTAACAATAGGTCTATTATCTTCCCATATAATTTTTACTTGTAACTGCTCTTTAAATCCACCAATATCAAACTCTGTATATTGCAAATCTTTATAATGCTCATCCCCAATATGAAACTCTAAAGCCCGTACAAAACTTTTTGGATAATCTTTTGCAAGTTGTTCTGAAAAGTCACTGTTCCACTTTAAGCGATAAGAACTCTCTTGATTTCTCTTTTTTGCAAAAAATAACGTTAATTTAGATTCGAAATAATAGATTTTTTTTCCCATCTCTTTAGGAGATTCATACTTTATATCAACATCCCACTTACAATTGGTCTTATCATGAAGCGTTAATACATCTTCTCCCCAAGTTTTTACATAATAACTAGGAAGCGTAATCATCCTATCATTAATAAACATCGACTTATGTATATCTAAAGGAAAAAAATCTGGTGACAATCTAATGGGTTGTACTCTACTTGTTCGTTTATCCATAATCTTATATCTCTTTCAAAAGTTCTATACCTATTCTCTCAACAATCCCAACAACCAAAGCATTACCCATCAAAAAAGCACGTTTACTATCGGTTACACCAAAGGTATGATTATCAGGAAACATATTGAGCCGTTCAAGCTCTATCGGTGTTAATCTTCTATGTTTTCCATTGACCTCTACCACATGTTTAAAACGTGAAGCACTCGCTCCACCCTCACCTGTGATGATGGTTCGGGATGGTTTATCTAAAGCATCAGGAAAGCCCATGCTTCCTTCACTATAAACATACTCATGACCTGTCTTTTTATTCACACGAGGTATTGATTTTGCACCTTTTTGATACTGCCATTTTTTTAACTCTTCATCATCTATATAAAACTCTTTGGGTACATCTTTCTCATCTATTAAAAAATCACCTAAAACAGATTTTTTTTCATCATAATCAACCTCAACTCTGGTCGTATAATATTTTCCATCTACCATATAACCACTCTCCCAAAAAGCATTCTTTTTAGGGGTTTTTCTATTAAAGTTTTCAGTAATCTCCACCAAATCACTCTCTAAATCTTCTGAGATAAATGTTTTATTATCTATCGGTTTGATAGGGAAAGTTTTAGAGAGAAGTAACTCTCTGTTTAGTAGTTCAGTGGTTGAAAAATTTTGTAATTTATTATAAAGTTTTGTCCCTTTTTTATAGGCTAAAATAAAAACTCGTCTTCGTCGTTGAGGCATACCATACTCAGAAGCATTGATAACACGCCACTCAACAGCATAACCAAGAGAATTTAAAGAGGAGAGAATAATAGCAAAGTCACGACCCCGTTGAGAAGCTGGAGATTTTAAAAGTCTATCGACATTTTCTAGTAATAAATACTGAGGGGATTCCTCTTTTTTTTGAAATAAGATTCGGTAAATTTCCCACCAAAGCACCCCTTTTTTACCTACAATTCCGTGAGAATTTTTGAGGGTACTTGCCACAGAATAGTCTTGACAATTATGTACAATTAAATTCTGTACTGTATAACTTTCATCCTCTTCAACCTCAATATTATAAACTTGTGTCTCTTCTTCTATTTGAGTTATTTTTTTAACAGGAACCCATATTTTTCCATCTTGAACTAGAACCTTTTCACGTGTTTCATGTAACTTATAAGAGATACTATAACAGGGTCGTTGAGTAACCTCTCTTCCCTCAATAATGGTTGTTTTATTTGGAATAAACTTACTAATACGACAAGGTAGCTGATAGACTTTATGAATAATATTTTGAAACCCATATGCCAACGCTTCACTGACCGTGGAGATGCGATGTAAATCACCTATAATTGAACCATCTCCACTTCGATAACCTTCAATAAAATGATGCAATTTTTCAATAGGAGCATCTTGTATAAACATTGGTATAAATTTACCATGAGCATACTTTCCAAACTTTTTAAAAAACTCTACCAAGGTATAATTTGTAAAAATATATTTAAAAACTGTCTGCTCTTCTACTTTCGTATAATTCCACTCTAAACGATTGAGATACTCTTCTACTTCCTTCGTTTCATGCTTTCCACAACACAAAAAGACTTTATTGACTCGACTATTTTTTCTATCACTTCTTGGATTATCTTGAATCCATCCATCGGCTAAAAATCTACCAATAAACCAATAAAAGTCATGAGAGAGAGGTATATCTTGAAAATTAAATTCTTTTGAAATCTTATTAATATTAATACCAATTAAATGTTTATTGGGGATTAAGTCTTTCGCATCTATCCAAATAGGTTTTTGAGAATAACTATAACTTCTTGTTCGTTTTCGAACTCCATTCTCTATTTTTGTTGGATAACTAGTACTTCGTGTTATGGTATAAAAAGGATGATTTTCAGTACAGTGAATTAAATGTTGCCCATACACTTTTAAACCAAGAAACTTATCAACCTTTTGATTCATAATATTTGATACTTTTTTGTATCTATTTTTATGTGTAAGTACTCTATCTCCAACTTTTATCTCTTCGATAGATTGAAATTTATTATCAAGTGCCACCTTTGTTCCTGCGACAAAACAGGGAAAACCTCCAACCAATAAATCATGCTCAGGAATATTTTCAACATCTACTTTCGCAATATCTTCATTAGAGTGGTTTTCTAAACCAAAACGTTGTGTATAAATATCAGAAGCATGTTGAGTTTTTGTAGAGGGTTCCCATTGGTTACTCCATGAGATTTCAAAAGCTTTCTCTCCATTAGAGGCTCTCTCTAAACCGATACGAAAACCTCCAACTCCTGCAAATAATTCAATGGTTCTTATAGTTGTAATATCCGTATTATTCATTTTTGTAGTCAAAAGCGTTCTCTCTAAATTAATATTTTTTGAAATAGATGGAGTGTAGTCATCATCAATCCTATTTCAACAGTTTATGTTGAAATAGTATCATGATTTATAATAATAGTGAAGAAACATAACAAATTGTCATGTTTTTATAAAGTATTTTACTTCTCAATCCTCATCATAGCAATATCACCATGAACACAATCAAGTTTTTTTAGCTCCAACATTGCAGCTTGAATCTTCTCTTCTTGACACTCGTGAGTGGTGAAAAGAAGTTTAACCACATCTTCATTTTTATGGGGTTTTTGAAGCATCGACTCTATAGAAATATTAAACTTCTCTAACTCATTGGTGATTTTTGCTAGAACGCCTGACTTATCGTCAACACTCATTCTTAGGTAGTAATGGGTTACTATTTCTGATTCAAAAAGAAGCTCTTGCTCACTCTCTAAACCTTTCTTATACCCAAGCATAGGGCCATGGTTTCCACGAACAATATCTACAATATCTGCAATAACAGCAGAAGCTGTTGCGTCACCACCTGCACCTGCACCGTAGTACATCGTCTCACCTACACGGTCACCCACCACAGAGACAGCATTCATCACACCATCCACTTTGGCAATCATACTTGTACTTGGAATCATGGTTGGATGAACACGTAACTCAACCCCTTTTGCCACTTTTTTAGCAATTCCGAGAAGCTTAATCTCATAACCGAACTCTTTTGCAAAAGCAACATCTGTTTGGGTAATATTCTCAATCCCCTCGATTAAGATATCTTCGGGTTTGGCATCTATCCCATAAGCGATACTTGCCAAGATAAGAAGCTTATGAGAAGCATCAAAACCACCCACATCAAAAGTTGGGTCAGCCTCTGCATAACCTAGCTCTTGTGCCTCTTTTAAAATCGCATCATACTGAGCACCCTCATTTATCATTTTGGTCAACATATAATTGGTTGTCCCATTCATAATACCTTGAATAGACTCAATATGGTTAGCTGTCAAACCATTACGTAATGCACCAATAATTGGGATTCCCCCTGCTGTACTTGCTTCATACATCAACGGAACATCCCCTGCAATCTCTTGAAGCTCATAACGGTGATACGCAAGAAGAGCTTTGTTTGCTGTGACAACGGCTTTCCCATTTTCTAAAGCTTTTTTAACCAAGGCATACGGCTCTTCAACCCCACCCATAAGCTCTACAACGATATCTATTTCAGGGTCGTCGATGATATCCATAGGATTATCAGAAAGGGTGATGTTTACCCCTCTATCTTTCCCCATATTCTTAACAACACCATGCTTAACAACTATTTTTTTACCAGACCGTGCTTCTAAAATATCTGCATTGTCTTCTAAAATATTAGCAACACTTGCCCCAACTGTTCCTACTCCAAGTATTCCTATTTTTACCATTTTTTATCCTTTTTTGAGTGCATTTTCTGCATCAACTGTCTTCAGAAACTTCTTTATGTTTCGTGCTGCTTGGCGAATTCTATTTTCATTTTCAATCAGTGCGATACGTACATAATCATCACCATACTTACCAAAACCAATCCCAGGGCTTACAGCCACACCAGCTTCAACCAGTAACCTTTTTGAGAACTCTAAACTTCCCATTGCTCTACAATTTTCAGGAATTTTCCCCCAAATAAACATAGAAGCATTTGGTTTACCCATTTTCCAACCAGCGTTAGCAAATGCTTCTAACATCACATCTCTACGTTTTAAATAACGGGGAATAATCTCTTTATCAGGTACATAGTGATGGTCATCAAGTGCCACAGTCGCTGCCACTTGAATCGGTGTAAACATACCATAATCTAACCATGACTTAATACTCTGTAATGCACCAATAAGTTTTGGATTTCCCACTACAAAACCAACACGCCAACCAGCCATGTTGTAAGACTTAGAAAGAGTGTAAGCTTCAACAGCCACATCTTTAGCACCTTCCACTTCCAAAATAGAGGGTGTGGTATAACCCTCAAAAGTGATATCAGCATAAGCGATATCAGAAATAATATAAAAACGTTCTTTTCTTGCTAAAGCCACTATTCTTTTATAAAAATCAGGTGTTACAGTAGCTGTTGTTGGATTATGAGGAAAGTTCAAAATCAAAAACTTTGCACGTGGCAAAGAGTTTGTTAATGTCTCTTTGACATCGGCAATAAATTGATCTTCATCCACTTCAAAATTATCTTCATTAAACTTTAATTTCATCTTCTCAACATTTGCACCAGCAAGTATAAATGCTTGTGAATGAATTGGATAAGTAGGGTCAGGTACAATCGCCACATCCCCAGGATTAGAAATAGCATGAACCAAATGAACATACCCCTCTTTACTTCCCATGGTTGCGACCACTTCTGTATCTGGATCAAGCACCACATTGTACTTTCGTTTATACCACTTTGTCATCGCAAGTCTAAGTTTATAAATCCCTTTACTTGCAGAGTATCCATGTGTTTTATCACGTTGAGCTGTTTCACAAAGTTTATCTATAATCGGCTGAGGAGTTCTGGCATCAGGGTTCCCCATAGAAAAATCTATAATATCTTCACCATTACGTCTTGCTGCCATTTTTAAATCATTTATTTCAGCAAAAATATACTTTGGTAATCTATTTATCTTTTCAAATTGAATCTCATCAAACATTAACTATCCTCTTCCTATTTTTTTTAATTTTATAAAGTGGTTTACCAACCACGTCTTCCGTTCATCTCTCGGAACTCATCTTTACTAAGTTCTCTAATCTCATCGCTATCTATGTAAAAATAATGTTTTTTACTGTCTGCCACCTCAACGGTTTGAAAATCGCTTACAATATCAACAAAACCATGCCCTGTGACAAGTAACCAACGTCCACTTTGAAGTTCAAAAGGTGTCGAAACTTTTTTCATAAACTCTTTTTTTACTTTGGTATCAATATTGATAAACCCATACCAAAGCATCCCCCTTGTAGGGTTAATTGTAATGGTTGGTGAAGAGATATAACCTGTTGATTCATGGCTTACTTCATCTCTTATTTGCAGGTTATTCTCTGCCACTTTAACTGCTTTTTCTGTTTTTTTAACAATCTTTTCAACTGTCTCCTCTACTGGTTTAGCCTCTTCTTCAATACTTTCAGCTTTTTCAACAGAGGCCATGGTCTTTTTTGGCGTATCAATATCCGTTATTAAATTTTTAATTTCTATTTCTTCTTTAACAGTCTCTTCATTGGTTAAAGGGATACTCTCTTTCGCAACAGGAGCATCTAAATTATCAATTTTAACCGATTGAATTTCCGTATTGGCAATCACTATTTTTTTTGCTTCTTCTTCTGTTATATTGTTATCTAAAGCTTTTTTATCATCAAAAAAGTCTTCCTCTTCTTTGACATTTTTCAATAAGGTATCTAGCTTTCCATGGTTATAAAGATACCACCCTCCAGCGATCAATCCTAAAATCATAAACCATTTAAAAAAAGAGATTCCATCTCTATCATGACTTTCACGTGAAAGTACGACAACTTTTTCATCAAGTGGTTTATTCTCTTCAAAATAAAGTTTGGCTCGTTCTCGAATACCACTGACATCTATCTCTTTATATTCACGTTCTAAAATAAGTAAAAACCCTAAAGTTTTTACTCTGTTTAATTTTTCAAAATTTTCACTTACTATATTTTCTAAAATATCTAATGAAAGATTCGTCTTTGAGCTAATATTCTCAATCCCCTCTTTCTCTATAACTTCATGTAGTTGCATTTCCTATCCTATGTATTAATATTGCTGCTGCAGCGCTTACGTTTAACGAATCAAACTCATGTTTCATCTCTATCGAAATCATCTCATCTATTTTAGATTTGGCACGTTTTGAAATACCAGCACCCTCTGAACCTAAAACCAATACGCGTTTTTCAAAAAAATCACAGTTGTTAAGATTTTTTCCATTCATTGACGCACCATAAATTCTAAAATCAACTTGTTTAAGCTCGTTAAGTACATCTAGAACATTGGGAATAATCACAAAAGGGATATCTAACAATGCACCTGAACTGGTACGAACGATTGACGCTAAATTTAATGTTTTTACACCTGAAGCAATAATACCATCTGCACCTAAAGCATAAGCAGAACGTACAATTGCACCAATGTTTCCTGTGTCAGTTAAAGCATCAAGTACAACAACAAATTGCTCTTTTTTCAAAGTATTTAAATCGGTTTGAACCAAAGGATTCATCTCAAGTAAAATACCTTGATGGTTTCCACCTTTACTCATACTTTGAGCCCATCTCTCTTCTAAAAATTTAATACGTGGGTGATAGAAGTCAAAAACCTTCTTCGGTAAAATACCTTTTTTTGCAATATAGACTGTCTTAATAGCTGATTCATGCTCTTGCAATGCATGTAAACAGACTTGTTTTCCATAAATAATCATAAAAAGATTTTATCAAAACTTTGCTGTGTTCTATATATAAGAAAGAGAGGCTAAAACAAGAGAGAGGGAAGTATTAAGAAATCAACTCTCCATACCATTCTTTTACGCTTTTATCTGTTATTTTTGATAAAAGTTTGGCTTTCACTTTGGGTTGCAAATCAAAAGCCAAAATATCATCGAGATAGAGTGCTTTGGCTTCAGTTTTTTTAGCCTGAATCACAACCACCCATTCCCCTTTTAAATTGGCTGTTTTAAAAATTTCAAACACCTCTTTGGCTGAACCTTTATGATAAGTCTGAAATTTTTTACTTAATTCTTTGGCAAAGAAAACTTCTCTGTTTTCATCTATATGAACGATCTCTTCTATCAGTTTCTCTATACGATGAGGGGCTTCATAGAAAACAATATTATCTTTTGAGTTCATCGCTTCAATAAGTTTAGAGGAACGTTCACTCCCCTTTTGTGGTAAAAAACCATAAAAAAGGAAACGACCCTCTTCAAAACCAGAAGCAGCGTAGGCTGTGGTGACAGCCGAAGCCCCAGGGAGAACATCATAGGCTAAAGAGTTCTCTTGACAGTAAGCCACCAAGATTTGCCCAGGATCTGAGATAACAGGCATCCCTGCATCACTCACATAGACCACTTGCTCATCTTTTAAACGTTCAGAAATCTCTTTCAAACGTTCTGCTCCATTGTGTTCATGAAAAGATAAAAATTCAACCTCGGGATAGCTAAAATCAAAACGTTCTTCTAAAATACGTAACAATCTTTTGGTTTCACGGGTATCTTCACATAAAAACAGTGAAGCTTTTTCAAACTCTTGTAAAGCTCTTAGGGTAATATCTTGGGGGTTTCCGATGGGGGTTGGGATAAAGGTAAGCATTATATTAGATTTTCATATTTGTTCCCACGTTAAACGTGGGAACAAGAAGAAAAATAGACCCATTAAAGGTTGTATTTTTTCTTAAATTTGTCAATTCTACCAGCAGCATCAACAATTTTTTCTGAACCTGTAAAGAACGGATGACATTCATTACAAATATCAACAGTCATTGTTTCTTTGGTTGTTCTAACTTCAAATGTGTTACCACAAGCACATGTTACAGCACACTCTTTATAATCTGGGTGTATATCTTTTCTCATTTTAAGACCTTTTATTGATTTATATTAGGTAACTAACCTACTTTAGCACATTGGCTCTTCCTCTAAAACAAGGGATTTATTGCAACGCTCTTGGTCGAGACAATAAATTTAGGTGCGTATTATATCGAAATAGGTTTAAATTAATGAACTTCTTTTTCAACTTCCTCATCAAAACTTTTTTTGTTGAACATAATAATTCCCACCAAAATCGTTGCATAAACAAAAGTAGAGAGTAAAATAACCCCAATCACAATGGCATTGAACATCTCTTGATGTTCAAAACCTTTTGGAAGCATTTGGAGCATTACAATAGAAAGTCCCCCCTTAATCCCTGCAAAAAGGAGTACCGACCACCAACGTACACCGATATCGGTCATTTTTTTAGTCATATTAGAAACAAATCCAAATGTTCCCATCATAAAGGCACGGATAAGTGTGGTGATGGTAAACATTAACAATATTTCTGTTTGGTACTTCAATAACAAATCAAGATTAACAATACTTGCCATCGACATAAACAAGAAAGTATTGGCAAGAAGTGCCAACACAGCCACATAATTTAGGTTCTGTTTATGTCGCTCTATGCTACTTACATCTGAGCTAAGTTTACGTGTGATTCCACTAATAAAACCTGTAGAAAAAATCTTTTTGCTTCGATTGGCACGGTTCACAATGTTTCTAGCCTTTGTAACTTTTTTTGCCTTAGCATCAAAAGATTTTTGGGTCATGGTATTGAGTGTAATAATCGCAACAATAACAGCTAAAAGCCCAGCCATATGAAAATGTTCTGCCACTTCAAATGAGCCATAAGCTGTCAGTAAAATTAAAACCAGTTCACTCATTGGGTCAGACGTTAGTTTCATAATCCCAACCCCTATCAATCCAACTATCAATCCAATAACAACAGAGATGAAAATAACCTTTAAACTTACAACTACAATATCTATAGCCCCTATCTCTACCCCCTTCATCATAGGGATAGCAATAAACATAAAGATAATTAATGCCGTTGCGTCATTGAACAAAGACTCACCCTCAGCCAAAATAGCCAATTTATGAGGGACTTTAAAGCTAGAGAAAACAGAAACAACTGAAACAGGATCGGTTGCCAAAACCATGGCGAAGAGTGCAATAATTGCCCCTGTAGAGAGTGCATAGTCGGCAAAAAATGTATTGGCGACAAAAATACCAAACACGATAGAGATAGCCACAGAAAGGACAGCCAAATAGAGTAAACTCAAAGCATTTTTCTTTAAGTCCTCTAAATTTAAAAGCAAAGCATCAGCAGCGATGAGAATAGGGATTAAAAAAAGTACCAAGTTGGCAAAAGTAGCCTCTGAAAAAAGTACCATATTGGGGAACATATAATAAAAGGCATAACTCAACCCTATAAGTGTAATAGGGGAAGGGATTTTAAAATATTTTTGAAGTTCAATGGAGATAAAAAGTATAGTAAGTAGAACCAAAAGGGTTAATATCATTGTAATTTCCTAAATTTAGTATGTAAGTATTTTAACCTTTTGTTCTTAAAAGTATTCTATAAAAAGCTCTCCAAGTTCAAAACAAAAATTACAACAATAACTTAGAAGCTATGGCACAAACAGCCGATTCACTCTTTAAAATCAAAGGGGTATCTAAACCCATAATATTTTCTTTTTGAAATAAAGCCAC
>Ga0256824_10001014_pt1 | contig 10851 bp, 9 predicted proteins | sample CV67metaG_FD_191570 | JGI IMG/M metagenome (GOLD analysis project Ga0256824, IMG submission 191570) | Hydrothermal vent microbial communities from East Pacific Rise, Pacific Ocean - CV67 | ecosystem: Environmental > Aquatic > Marine > Hydrothermal vents | place: Pacific Ocean: East Pacific Rise...
CTCTGTGCATCTAAAACCTCTTTAGCATACTCAGAAATATGTGGTAAACCATCAGGAATAGACTTCTTAGTTAAAAGTATCTGTCCAAACTTGGCAAGTTTGACATATCTATCTTTACATTTCATAAAAAGCCCTTTTTCCTGTAGATTTGCTATGTAATGTATTATAGTATACTTTCAATAAAAAAGGATAAATATGAAAGAAATTACTATTTGGCACAACCCAAGATGCTCCAAATCTAGAGAGGCAATGAAAATTTTAGAAGAGAGTGGTGTTAGCAATGAAGTTGTAAAATATTTGGAAACTTCACCGAGCAGACAAGAGATTACTACTCTACTCAAAAAATTAAACTTATCTGCTAGAGAGCTAATGCGAACGAAAGAAGATATTTACAAAGAGCTCAATCTTAAAGATGAGCCTAGCGAAGAAGCTCTTATAGAAGCAATGGCACAGAACCCTAAACTTATAGAGCGACCTGTTCTTATTAAAGGTGACAAAGCGATCATCGGTCGTCCTACATCTATCATTGCAGAGTTTATAAACTTTTAGCTAGAAAAATTCTTTTCTAGCTCCATTAAGAGCTTCATAAAGTCTATAGGCTTGTGAAGATATGCATTTACATTTTTAATTACCTTGCGCTCGGCTTCAATATCTGCAGTAAGAACAAAGATAATAACATTTTCATCTATCTCTCTCACTCTTTGAATCATCTCTCTTCCATTCATATTTGGCATATTTATATCACTTATAATTAAGTTATACCCTGTTGTATCTTTTAGAAATTCATTTAAACCCTCTTGCCCATCTACCGCTACAACAATATCAGTAAAAATATTACTGAGTAGACCCAAGGTAGACTCACGAGCAACCTCATTATCCTCGACATAAAGAACTTTCATTTTTTTTGATACACTCAGTACAGCATCTAAATTATTCATTTAAACCTCTTTACTCTTATAAATTACTACTCTATTTCTGCCATCTCTTTTAGCTTCATAAAGTGCTTCATCTACTTTACGCAGTAACTTGTTAATATCTACATCTTCAACACAATTACACTTACTCACTCCAATACTAACCGTAAAACTTACTATTGTTCTTTGGTTTTCCACAGTACTTTTAATCTTACTAGCAATCTCATATGCACCTTCCACTTCTGTATTTGGCAACAGTATTATAAACTCTTCTCCACCAAACCTAATGGCAATATCACTCGTTCTAATCAAATCCCTAAAAATATCTGCAAGAAATTGAATAACACTGTCCCCAATTATATGCCCGTACAAATCATTAATACTTTTAAACCTATCTATATCTATCATTAGGATAGAAAAAGCTCTTTTCTCTCGTTGAGAGATATTAAACAGAGTTTTTGAAACATCATGTAAATATCTACGATTATATAGATTTGTCATAGGATCTTTATTTGCCATCTCTTGTAATTTATTTTTTGTTAACTCAAGCTCTTTTGTTCTATCTTTTACCAAACTCTCAAGAGATTGCTCATACTCTTGTGTCCGTTTCATATAATATATTTTTTCACATGTCTGCTTAATAACATTCTCTAAATGTTTAAAATTTATAGGCTTTAACAAGTAAGCACTCACACCAACTTCAATGGACTCAAGTAATAAATCACTCTCCTTATGTGCAGTGGCCATAATTATAGGTATAGTGCTATCTATTCCTCTTATATTTCTACTCATCTCTATACCATTTGCATTGGGCATTCTAATGTCACTAATGATTAAGTCAAAAGGCTCAGCTTGAAACTTTTCAAACCCCTCTTCACCATCAAATGCAACAACAATATCATCAAAAAAATTATTTAAAAGGTTAAGTAAAGCCTCTCGTGCCTCTTGATTATCTTCGACAAAAAGAACTCTTAATGTTTTAGTAAAAAAGATTAACTCAGTGATAGTAAATGTTTTATACATCTTCTAACTCCATATATATAGGAATTTTAATAAGAAAAACTGCTCCATCTTTACCATTAGTAACTGTTAATTTTCCATTACAATGTTCTTCTATAATCATCTTACTCATATAAAGTCCTAATCCTGTTCCATCTTTTTTAATTTTAGTCGAAAAATAGGGATTGAATATCTCATCCAATATACTTTGAGGGACTCCACCACCATTATCGCTAACTTCGAGGTAGGAGTACTGATCATCGTCATAGGTCTTTATCTTTATATATGGTTCTCGTAAATCTTTTTCTACTAGTATATCTTCTGCATTTTTTATAAGATTTAATACAACTTGTCTTAGTTCATTTTGTAAAACATAGATATACTTTTGACATTTAAAACTAGAAACTAAAGTTATATTTTTATACTCCAATGATGTTGAAACAATATCAAATGCCCCTTTTACAATAAAGGAGTATAGGACTTTCTCTTTATTTTTATCCTCTTTATAGAAGTTTCTAAAATCATCTATAGTTTGAGAAAGATGCTGGGACAAGTCGTCTATTTTTTCTAGTTTCTGACTAAAGTAATCTTTATCATAATTATTTAAAAGTATTTTCATAAACATATCACTCGAAGTTGAAGAGATAGCGGTTAGTGGTTGTCTCCACTGATGGGCAATCATACTTATCATTTCACCCATTTGTGCTAGTTTACTTTGGTGTAGTAAGGTTTTATCTTTATTTTCACTTCTTATAAGTTCTTCTTCAAGGTGAATACTATCAGTTATGTCAAGTCGTATAGCTGCATACCCCTCAATCACTCCTTTTTTATCAAAAAGAGGTTCAACATTCGCATATACCCAGTAGTAGCCGCCATCTTTTTTAAGGTTTTTCACCTCTCCACTCCATACTTTGCCTTGCTGAATCGTATCCCACAACTCTTTAAATGCACTTTTTGGCATATCGGGATGTCGTATAATATTATGTGCTTTACCGATAAGTTCTTCTCTACTAAAACCTGAGATTTTACAAAAAGCATCACTTACATCAATAATTTTCCCTTTTAAATCTGTTGTTGAACTAATAATATATTTATCAACTACAGATTTAAGTCTTTTCTCATTTTTTATCAGTCTAATAATAAGAACTACCACACTCAAAAACACAATAATACTTACAATATTTAAAAAAGCAAAACCTCCAAAAAGCTCATATGTATGGGTTAATTCAGTTTTGATATTTCTTACTATCTCTTTTTCTAAATAGCTATCTACCTTTTGTAGTTTATTAATTTTATCTGTAATTTGCTCAAACCAGTACTCCGCTTCTTTATTATTATTGGCTTTAAAATCTTCATATAAAATTGTATTTTGAATCTTTTGTACTTCATCAATACATTTTCCTTTATATTGAAGAATATAGAAACTTTTTGCTTCATCTGATGCATACTTTAAAAATGTTTTAGTATAGAGTTTTTCTATAGCAATAATATTTATAAAAGAGATATGTAAACTTTTATTGTAGTTATTTTGAGAAAGTATTGCAGTACCTATGGCTCTTTCTATCCCTATATTTTCCTTGGCATATAAAAAATTACTATAAGCTATAATATTTTGTGTGATAATTGGAAGTTTAGAGATTTTAGAGATTTCTACAATAACATTTAAAAAGTAGTCGTTCATTTGCGAGTAAAATTCAATATTGTCTTTCACACTTACATCTATAGCATCCACTTTTTTTCTAAATTGTTCTAACTTTTTTATCTCTAAAAGACTTCTTTTTAAAGCACTTACTACATATTTATCTCTAGTTGTGTCTATATATTTATAGAGTTCTTTGGTCTTTTTATCTGTCACTGCTCTTTGTAATAAAAGAGTATCAGAAAATTTCTCACCCTGACTTGCTAAAAACCCAGAACTCATCCCTCTCTCTTTTTGAGTTGAATGAATTAGTTGAGAAATTTTTGTTGCTAAATTTATGCCATTTTCTAGTTCAGTTAAAAAACTTCCTTTAGTGTACTGATGAGAGATAAGACTCGTACTTAAAAGTAGCACCATAAGTATTAATATAAAAAGAGGTAAAAGAAGTTTTGTCTGGACTTTTATTTTACTCGACATTATTTAGCTCCCTTATGTAGAGGTAATCTTATAGTAAATGTTGCACCATCTTTATTATTAAAGACATTTAACTCTCCAGAACAGTGGTCTTGGATAATTATTTTACTCATGTAAAGACCTAAACCAGTACCATCTTTTTGTGTTTTTGTTGAAAAGTATGGTTCAAATATTCTTTCTATAATCTCTTCGGATATTCCTCCGGCATTATCTGATATACTCAAAATATTCTCTTGTATCTCAATAATTATTTTTGGATTTTGGATTTTTTTATCTAAAAGAACATCTTCTGCATTTTTAATAATATTTAAAATCACCTGTTTTACTTCATTAACATATGTAAGTAATTCTGTTGAACTTTTTATATTTAACTCTATGGTTATATTCTCATTTTTTAAAGAGACCTCGACAATACTCAACGTGGCTAAAAGCATCTCTTGAAGGGTTGTAGTCTCTTGTGTTTTATTCTCTTTGAAAAAATTCCTAAAATCATCTATAGTACGGCTTAAATGCTGTGCATACTCTGTTATCTTATTTGAAAGTTCAATTGTTGTATCTTTATCTAAGTTTCCTATTTGGGACTTCAGGCTCAGTGATCCACTCGTAGCACTTATTGCAGAGAGTGGTTGTCGCCATTGATGTGCTATCATACTTATCATCTCACCCATCTGTGCTAGTTTACTCTGCTGCAACATAGTTTTATCTTTTTGTCTATTTTTCTCTACCTCATTCATGATTTTTTGCTCTAGAGATATACTACTTGTAATATCAATCCGTACAGCTGCATAGCCTTCAATATCTCCTTTACTATCTAAAAGTGGTTCTATCGTAGCATAGACCCAATACGAGCTTCCATCTTTTTTAAGGTTTTTAATTCTACCTGTCCAAATTTCTTTCTTCTGTATTGTGTTCCAAATCTCTTTAAATACAGATGCTGGCATATCTGGATGCCTGACAATATTGTGTGGTTTTCCTAAAAGTTCTTTTTCAGAATATCCTGAAATTCTACAAAAAGCCTCACTCGCATAGGTAATATTTCCTTTGAGATCAGTAGTAGAGTTAATGACATACTTTTCAAGTAGTAACCTTTTTCTTCTCTCTTTTTGAATATTTTTGATAAAAACTATACCAATTAAGCCTAGTACAACTAAAAGAATAAGATTTAGAAAAAGATAATATAAATATTTAGAAAAACTCACTTCATAATCTTGTTCAATATTTATACTAATACTTTTTTCAATAAAATCGCTAATTTTTTTAAGCTTATCCACTTTTATTGTCATATTCTTCATCCAAAACTCAGGATTAATATCCAAGATTTGATGTGATTCTGTGTTGACTATCATCTCTCTTATTTGGGATAAGATTTCAAGTTCGGGGAAGCTTATATTTTTTTTGTAGTATTGAATAAAATTTTGAGGTGCATAATTATAAAATTTATTTAAATAAAGTTCCTGCATAGCTATGAGTTTAATAAACTCAATTCTATCACTTTTTAAAAAACTTTTATTAGATAGTATTGCAGTTCCAACAGCTCTTTCAACTCCTGCATTCTCTTTGGTATATAAGAAGTTACTGTAAGCTAAAATAGATTGAGTCAGTTGAGGAACCGTTGAGACTTTTGCTATGCCTATAATTCTTTTAAAGAGCTTCTCATTAATTTCTGAATAAAAAAGAATTGCTTCTTTAGTATTTAGATTATGTCTGTCAATCTTTTGTCGCTCTTGAGTAAGCCTTTTTTTATCTAAAAGTCTTTGAAGATTCAAGTGAGGAAAAGTTGTCTCTAAATGAGAGATTATTTTGTCTGTAAATCTACGTTGTTCATACAAAATCTCTTGAAAAACAGTACCAGAACTAGCTAAATACCCAGAACTAATCCCTCTCTCTTTTTGGATTTCATGAATAATATTGGAGAGAGCATTAGCAAGTAACATCTCTTTTTGAAGCTCTTCAATAGAGTCAAGTTTATGTGCTTCTTTATTTAAAAGAGAAAATACAAATAAAAATAGCACTACTAATATAGCTAAAATGAAAATAACGAACTGTTGCTTTTTTATATTTCTAAACACTTATGTTATCTCTTTTTCTAAACTCAAGACTATTCATCAATACAGTAACCTCAAGTTTAAAATTAATATTTATTATATATTATTATATTGTATCTTTATTCCCTTTAATTTCTCTAAAAAACTTTCTAAAAACTTCTTAATTGTAACAATCTGTAGTTAATTAAGTTCTAATTTCTCTATACTCACACCATTATCTTCAAGAAATTTCGAGATAACTTCTGAGTGAGTATGTTCATACTCTTTAGCATAGACTATACGTTTAATTCCACTTGCTATAAGATTTTTACTACATTCACTACACGGCTCAAGTGTTACATAAATCGTTGCACCATCTATAGAGATACCCTCACGAGCCGCCCATATGATTGCATTCATCTCAGCATGAATTTCATATGTTTTACTCCACTCATGATGCTCTTTTGTATACTCTCCATCCCAGTAGTCACAGCAGTTCGTAAAACCAGCAGGTGTACCGTTATACCCCGTACTAAGAATACGACCATCTTTAACTATCACTGCTCCAACGTGCTTAGAGACACATTTTGAAGCAGTAGCTAACTCTGTTGCAATATTTATGAAATTTTTATCACTAACCACGTTACTCTACTTCTCTAAGTATTTTAATATCTGCATTGAGACGTAGTCTTGCAAAATAATCACCTAGCACCTGTTCTCGTTTACTTGCCATAATCATATTTTTTATCTGGTTACTTACACTCTGAACTCCACCCTCTTCAGCAGACTCTACAGACTGAATATAAAAACTCATATGCCCACCTTTGCCATCAGGAAGAACTGGTGTGTAACTGTATTGTGGTGTTTTTTCAAGTAGTTTTGCTAACTCCGGAGAGATTCTTTCATAAGGTAGAACCTGCTCACTTGTTGCGACAGAAGGAGCATTAAACATTGGGTTTGCAATTTTATTTTCTAAGGCTTTTCTACTTTGTGCTTGGTATATCACTACATTAAATGAACTCGGATGTGCAAAGTTCTCTTTATGAAGCTCGTAATACTCCTCTATCTCACTACTAGTGGGCTCTGAAATATGAGAATAAGCGATAGCCCCATAGAGCTTTTTACTGAGTAATTTCTCTTTTACCTTTGCCTTTAAATCTCTTGAGTTCATACCGTTAGCATCTCTTACTGCTTTGTAAAACTCACTCACGTTGAGATTGTTTCTTGAGGCTGTTTGTTTAATGTCGTCATAGACTTCACTAGAATTTACGGTAATTTTTCTCTCTTTTGTCTCAATCTCTTCAAGTTTTTTTCTTATGAGAATGTCAGAAGCTCTTTTTGCATCTAGCTTTGAAATTTTCATTTCTTTATGAATGTCATAGAGTGTAATAGCCTTGCCTTTGACAACAATAGCAACACCATCAACCATCTGTGCATTTAAACTGACAACAAATGCCAGTATAAAAAATATTTTATACATTATAGATTCACTTTTATTAATTTAGGAAGCATTTTACCCCTTTTTAACCAATAATTCTCTAAAATTCCACTATTAAAACTAAAGGCTCTCTCATGGTTGTTACTCGTTTCGCTCCTTCTCCTACTGGATACTTACATATTGGTGGTCTTCGTACTGCACTTTTCTCTTACCTCTGGGCTCAAAAAAATGGTGGAAAATTTGTTCTACGTATTGAAGATACAGATAAGGCTAGAAACTCAGAAGAGGCAGCAGATGCTATTTTAGAAGCTTTTGAGTGGTTAGGACTACAACACGACGGTAAGATAACATACCAGTCTCAACGTGATGAAATCTATGCAAAATACATCAAACAACTTTTAGATGAGGGCAAAGCATACAAGTGTTACATGTCTAAAGAGGAACTCACAGAGCTTCGCGAAACACAGATGGCGAACAAAGAGCGTACTAAATATGATGGTCGCTACCGTGATTTTGATGGCACTCCACCAGAGGGTGTTTCACCGGTTATCCGTATAAAAGCTCCACTCACAGGTGAGATTCTTGTACAAGATGGAGTTAAAGGTGACATAAGTTTTCAAGCCGAAGATATTTTAGATGATTTTGTAATTGCACGTGCTGATGGTGCACCAACTTATAACTTTGTTGTGGCAATAGATGATTACCTTATGGGAATTAACGAAGTAATTCGTGGGGATGACCACCTTAGCAACACTCCAAAACAGATGGTAGTGTATGAAGCATTAGGCTTCACTATCCCTAAGTTCTACCACGTTCCAATGATTCATAACTCAAACGGTAAAAAACTCTCTAAACGTGATGGTGCTACAGATGTTATGGCGTATAAAGAGATGGGTTACACACCTCAAGCACTTCTAAACTTTTTAGTACGTTTAGGATGGAGCCATGGAGATCAAGAGATTTTTTCTATGCAAGAGATGATAGAACTTTTCAACCCTAAGGATATCAATAAATCAGCATCTATCTATAACACTGAAAAACTTGACTGGCTCAACGGACACTACATCAAGAACACTCCAAACAAAGAGTTAGCAGAGCTGCTCACAGCTTATGATGTTGTACTCACTTCACATGACAAAAAAGAGATTTTACTCGATGCACTTAAAGAGCGTGCAAAAACTCTCAAAGAGTTAGCAATTTTAATCCAAGAGATAGTGACAACTCCAACTTCTTACGATGCCAAAGCTGTTAAAAAAGCCTTCAAAGGTGAACCGATTCCAATTTTAAATGCTTTTGGAGCAAAACTTTCAGCTGCTGAGCCGCACCTTCCAAGTGCCTACCATGCTCTTATGGAAGAGGTAGTAAGCGAGATGGAAATCGGTTTTGGGAAAATTGGTATGCCTCTTCGTGTTGCTCTTTTAGGAAAAATGGGCGGACCAAATATCGATGTAATTATGGCTGTGATTGGTAAAGATGAGACTATGCTTCGTATTGCTAATGCAATAACTGCAAACTCTTAAAACAGAAATACAGAGTGTTTTATACTATACACACTCTGTTCTTTCCACTCTCTTTGGCCTCATAAAGAATACCATCAACCCTTTTTAAAACACTCTCCAAAGAGTCTTTTTCCACTACTTTAGTTAAACCAAAACTTGCTGTAATAGACTCATGAACAAGATATAAAAGCTCTTGGTCATTCTCTATTTCAGCTCTTAACTTCTCTGAAGTTATCTTTGCATCTTCTAAGGAAGCATCAACAAAAGCTACAATGAACTCTTCTCCACCCCATCTCGCAAAAAGATCGCTCTGGCGAATATTATTTTTCATAATCTCTGCTATTCTCATAAGAACTTTATCTCCAATAGCATGACCAAAATTATCATTTACTCTTTTAAAGTCATCTATATCAAAGAAAAGTATAGAAATATTCATCTTTGTTCGTTCATTAAGAAGTAAAAGATCTCTTAGTTTGTCATCAAAAACCCTTCTGTTTGGTAAACTTGTTAACTCATCATTATTTGCAAGTATCTCAAGCTTAAGATTTTGATGACGTATCATACGTGCTATTATTAAAATAATTAAAAGAGTTACAAAGAGTGATAGTACAAAGTTCATATAAAATGTTCGCAAAACTTCAGTAGTAAAATCAGAGACCTTTGCTTGGACTAACAGGTAAAGATTTAACTCCGGAATATATTTTGAATGCACTAAATACTCTTCACCTACATCATTTTGATACTTAAGGGTGTATCCTTTATGACTTACTAATTTTTCTTTATGCTCATAAAGATTTTTATCATCTTTTAAATTTTTCAAGCTCTCTTTACCACGTTCAAAAAGAACTACATTTCCCTCTGTATTTACAAAAAATACTTTAAATTTATAATCTTCACGAAATCTCTTAAGCATCTCATCAATATAGGAGATTTTAAGACCAACACCGGTCACACCAAGCATATGAAACTTTTCGTCAAAGATTTTATGATTTATAAACATGAACATTGTATTGTCTATATTTTTATTAAAATCTATGTTTATTTCATGAGCATCTGTTCCCTCTCTAAACTTATAATACCATGCATTTGTTGGATTATCTTCTTGCATCTTCTCTATAAAACCGCGAGGTAAGTAATAGTTTTGAGTATTTTGAGAGGCTAAAAAAACAGTTGACATCCCATATCTATTTTTTATAGACTCTAAGTATGCTTTTATTTTCTCTTCATCCTCTGCACCATTTACAAACCAATCTTTTAAGAATGTATCTTGTGCCATCATTGAAGCAACAAGATTTGGCTCTATAAGATGTGTTTGAATTTCACTATATATATTATCTGTACTCAGAGGTAAAGCAGCATTTTGAAGATGTTCTTGTGTACTTTTGAGAGTCACCATGTAGTTGACAAAAGAGAGGCTCACACTTAGAAGCAGCAGCAAAAATGTTATTATAAAAATAATTCTATATTTTGAGCTCATATTATCCCTTATTTTCAACTACTATGAATTATAACCAACTTACTCTAAGACCTAAGCTCCATCCTCTTAAAATTTTATATATAAAACAACTATTTAGATTTTTCTACTTCTGATTAAAGAATTTAATGTAAACTTATAAAGAAACTATTTTTAGGAGTCTGTTATGGACTACTTCTCTCTCTTTTTTAACTCCCTTATAGAGTTATCTCATGCCATGTCGCCCTACATTCTTTTTGGTCTTGTTTTTGCAGGTATTTTACACGAGTTAGTGCCAGAAACACTTGTGACTAAACACTTAGGAAAAGAGAACATTGCATCCGTCATCAAATCTACCATTTTTGGGATTCCCCTACCTGTCTGCTCTTGCGGTGTAATTCCACTCGCTTC
>Ga0256824_10001015_pt1 | contig 10848 bp, 9 predicted proteins | sample CV67metaG_FD_191570 | JGI IMG/M metagenome (GOLD analysis project Ga0256824, IMG submission 191570) | Hydrothermal vent microbial communities from East Pacific Rise, Pacific Ocean - CV67 | ecosystem: Environmental > Aquatic > Marine > Hydrothermal vents | place: Pacific Ocean: East Pacific Rise...
CTTTAAACGCAGCATCAAAGCAAGTGAGAAGTTCGCAACAAAACCAAATGTTGTTATCGTGATTATGGAGTCATTTGCCTCATATAAAACTTCTCTCTCAAACAACCCGCTTAACCCATCTCCTCATCTAAAAGAGATAGCAGATAATGGTCTTTACTTTAAAAACTTCTATACTCCCTCAACGGGAACGGCTCGTTCTATCTACTGTACTGTAACAAGTCTGCCAGATGTTGAACTCAAAGGAACTTCAAGCCGAAATCCTCTCATAGTGAACCAGCACTCAGTGGCAGAAGATTTTAAAGGCTATGCAAAGTCTTACTTTATAGGAGGTTCAGCTTCTTGGGGAAATATCCGTGGAATGCTCAACCAATCTATGGACAATCTATCTCTTTATGAAGAGAAGGATTATGATGAACCAAGAGTTGATGTCTGGGGTGTGAGTGACGCGAGTTTAGCACTAGAGGCAAACAAGTACCTCAAAGAGAAAAAAGAGCCATTTTTTGCCATCATTCAGACTTCAGGAAACCATAGACCTTATACTATTCCAGACAATGCGCATGGCTTTAAGATCAAAACAGATGTAAGTGAAGCTGAGGCAAAAAAATATGGTTTTGGTTCTGTTAAAGAGTTCAACTCATTTAGATTTTTGGATTACTCTGTAGGTCTTTTTATGAGTGAGGCGAAAAAAGAGCCTTATTATGAAAACACTCTCTTTGTTTTTTGGGGAGATCACGGTATATCAGGTTTTTCAGGAGAGCATGTCTCAGCAGGGGAGAGTGCTAGTAAGCTAGGACTTGGACAGCTGCGTGTTCCTTTTGTTATCTTCTCTCCACTTCTCAAGGAGAAAAAAGTCTACTCAAGAGTGATGTCAGAAGTCGATGCACTTCCTACTATAGCCTCTTTTGTAGGCATACCATATCGTGCTACGACAATGGGACGTGATGTTTTTGACTCGAGATATGAGAAGAGTAGATACGCTTTTAGTATAGAACACTCAAGTAATCCTATGATAGGACTTATTGGCGAGAAGTACTACTACAAAACAAGAGCTGATGGTACTTCTGCTGGTCTATATGATATCTTTAGTGATGAGCCTTTAGTTGATCACTCATCGGAGAATGAAGAGCTTACACAGAAGATGAGAGAATTAACGCAGGGTATCTACGAAACAAGTAAATATATTCCTTACTTTAACAAAAGAGAAGAGTCTCAAAAATAGTAGTTAGTACTTGATTCGAGAGAGATAAAGACCGTTGCATTTAGCAGGTTTTATCTTATGCTTCACAGTACAGAGAAGTTGTTCTTGTATCTGCTCTGCGTTTAAGTCCAAAAGTGCACCTACCATAAGACGAATCTGACTTCTTAAAAACCCAGTTGCTTCAAAGTGTAAAACTATAAATCCCTTATGTCTGTAAGCAAAAGCTCTGTAAACCTCTCTTTGAGTTGTTTTAACATCGCTACCAGTTTTCATAAACTGTTTGAAGTCAAACTCCCCCACAAAAAGTCCTATGTTTTTCTCTATTTTTTCAAACTCTAAATCTTCTATAAAAGTCACAAAATCATTTTCAAAAGGGTTTGATTTTGCATTTTTGAGTATATATCGATAGCTGCGTTTTTTTGCAGAGTATCTTGCATGAAAATCATCACTGACTTGCTTGATACTTTTTATCTTTATGCTTGAAGGTAGTTTTGAGTTGAGTACCCATTTAAGTCTCCCTAAATCACTCCAAAACGCAGGTAAGTCAAGATGACAAACCTGTCCTGTAGCATGAACTCCCTTATCTGTTCTCCCACTTGGAACTGGCTTTGAAGTGATACTTACTTCACACAAGGCACGCTCAACTTGAGTAAAAATAGTTCGAGTCGTCTCAGTCTGCGTTTGAGAGCCTAAAAAATGAGTACCGTTATAGGCTAAGGTTAGAGCAACTCTCATTAGAAGCGATTGACTATGGTTTTTCTGTAAATAAAGTAAGTGATACTAGTCCATAAAATGAGAATAGTAGGAATTGCATAATAGCCAAGACTTCCTCTAAGACCAAGAGCTGAACCATAAAAGATGGCAACACCTATAAAGAGAAAGGCATATACGCTTCCCTTTGAGTGACGCACTTGTACTATACCTATGGCTGCTACTAAAAAGAGTGATAGGACAGGGAGAAGAGCGAGTAGTGTGTTGGTGATAAGCATACGCTTCTTAGCTTTTTTCCTCTCATCTGATAGCCAGTACTCAAGGGGTTGTTTGTATGTCGTAAGGTCTGTTTTCATAGTGTCGTTTATAAGCATAGTTTTAAAGTCAATCTGTGTAAACTTTTCTTGTGAGTAACTATACCCTTGACCATTTGTAAGTTTGAGTCTGAGTATTCCACTATCGTTTACAAGTTCTGCTTGTTTTGCAGCTATTAAGATCTCCTCTTTTTTCTTCTTGTTAAAGAGAAAAACTTTGGAGAAAGTTCCATCTTTGTTCTCTTTTCCAAGATATAAAAGCCAGTCTCCAAAACTATTTCCGAACTCACTCGCGGAGAGGTTAAACTGTGCCTCACTTTTTTTGTAAGAGAGGAAGTTACTCGAGAGAACTTTGGCGTGAGGGAAGAGCACTAAAAAGTCTACCAAGAGTAAGAGAGAGAGAAGAATAGCAGGTCTTAAAAGTGCTCGGAGTATGAACACAGGCTTGATGCCTAGAGAGAAGATAACTATTATCTCATTGTCGTTTGAGAGCTTAAAAACAGAGAGTGTAGCTGCGATGAAAAAAGAGATAGGAAGTGTATAAAACAGAATCTCAGGAAGAACAAAAAGGTAGAGTTTTATCATATCCCAAATACTAAGTTGGATGACCGCCGTATAAGTTGCAAGCTTTATCAAAAAAATGACAGAAGCTATGGCAAAAAGGGGTAAGAACATTGAGACAAAAAGAGTAGAGAGGTTTGAGATGATGTACTTTCTGAGTCTATCCATTATGCACGCTCCATCTAGTAGTTTGCTTGGATATAAGTCATGATTTGTGAGTCATACATATAAACAATAAAAGTTGCTAATGCTAAAAAAGGCACAAAAGGAACACGCTGTTCTTCTTTGGACTTTTTAAGAACTAAGAGCATGATAGGGAGTGCTAAAAGTGCTGATAAAAAGATAGCTACAAGAGTAAGTTTTACTCCTAAAAGTGCACCCATAGTTGCCCCAACCATAATATCACCTTCACCCATAGCTTCTAAGAATGGTGTTCTGTCATAGTGTCTGTTCCATGAGGTCTTTGTCTTGAGTCCTGCTCTATAAACCGAAGAAGTAAGGTAGTAAGAGAGTATAAAACGCAGGAGTGTAAAACCACCTGCAAAGATAAGAGCATTTGTTAGGTTAAGAAGAAGTCCACTAAGACTCCATGCTCCAAAAACTGCAAAAACTATCGCTAAAATATTTAATGAATCAGGAATCATCTTATACTTAAAGTCTATCATCGAAAGAGCTAAGAGTGTTAAGAAACTAAAGCCGATGAGAAGTGTTGGAAGTCCTACTCCAAGCTTAGCAACAAGAGCAAGAAAAATCAGACCCGATGTTAGTTCTATAAGTGGGTACTGAGCTGAGATTTTACTCTTACAAAAAGAGCATTTTCCAGCTAAAAATATCCATGAAAATAGAGGAATGTTATGCCATGCTCTAAGAGGTGTCCCACAACTACTACAGTGTGAAGCCTTGAAAACTACACTCTCTTCTTTAGGTATACGAAGTATCACGACATTTAAAAATGAACCAAAAAGAGTTCCAAAAACGAATGCTATTAAAAGTATTTCCACTATTTTAACCCTCCAAATCTACGTTCTATTTTTGTAAATTTTTTAATTATTTTCTCTAGGTCATCTTTTGTAAAATCTGGCCAGAGTGTATCTGTAAAGAAGAGTTCAGCATAAGCTGACTGCCATAAAAGGTAGTTTGAGAGTCGGTGGTCACCACCTGTTCTTATAAGTATATCAACACTATCTTTACAATCAAGCTTGTTGCTTAGCATCTCAGCTGTAATATCTTCATTAACATCTCTAAGAGAGTTAACAGCTCTGAGTATCTCATCTTGTGCACCGTAGTTAAGTGCGAGGCTTTGAACAAGTCCATCACAATGGGCTGTTTTTTCTTCAACCATTTTTATGGTCTTTTGAAGTCCTTTTGAAAACGCACGAGTATCTCCAATAGGTTCAAAACGCACATTATTTTCAAGATAGACCTTAAGCTCATTTTTGAGGTAGTTATCAAGGAGTTTCATCAAAAACTCAACTTCTAAACGTGGACGTTTCCAGTTCTCAGTTGAAAAAGCATAGAGAGTAAGTCTCTCTATCTCTTTGTTGTTTGAGCAGTAAGTTGTTATGTTTTTGACAACCTTTGCACCTGCTTCATGACCTTTGACTCTTTTTTTTCCTTGGAGCTCTGCCCAACGACCATTTCCGTCCATGATGATGGCTATATGTTTTACTCTATTCATCTTTTACTCGCTTAACTCTTTGGCTGCGTTTAATACTAAAAAGGAGAGAGCAAGCTTATCTGTTTTGGGTAGAAGAGTTGAAGTGCTTGGTGTGATAAACTCTATCTCATTCTCCTCACTTCCAAAACTGTTTGAGTCTTTTAGTACGTTAAGACAGACTGCGTTTAAGTTCTTGTTTGTGAGCATATTCGCTGCGTTTTTAGCTGCGTTTTTCTCATCCATCTCTGCTTTGAAGCCGACAACATTGATACCCTCTTTATCTATAGAACTTAGTATGTCAATGTTCTCTTTAAGAGAGAGTTCCCACTCTTTGCCGAGCATATCTTTTTTCAGTTTACCTTCTTGTGTAAACGCAGGCACATAGTCACTTACAGCTGCTGCCATAAAGAGATATGGTTTCTTCTGTATAAGGTGAATACTCTCATCACGAACAAGTGTCGCCTTAGAGAGTTTTCCCTTTTTTGAGATACGAATAGAGTCAACAAGGTACTCAAGCATCTCAGCTGAGTCTTCAACATCTATCGTATGCATATCAAGAGGTAACTCCTCTGAGAGATTAGTTGAAATGATGTTTACATCAGCACCCTTTAGATGGAGTGCTATAGCTAATGAAGTCGCCATTTTACCACTTGAGAAGTTTGAGATATATCGAACATCGTCTATCTTCTCTCTTGTGCCTCCACCTGTTACTATGACACGTCTATCTGCCCAAAATGTCTCTTTGAGTAGTTCTCTTGCAGTTGCGTAGAAGATGTCTAGTGGCTCAGCCATCGCGCCATCGCCTACTGTCTTACAAGCTAACTCTTTTGTTTGTGTCTCTAAGATAGTGTAGTTAGCTATGCCTAACATCTTGAGGTTTGCTTGAGTGATGGGGTGTTTTAACATATTTGTATTTGCTGAGGGAGCTAAAAGTTTTACATCGCTATAAGCAAGTGCACACTGAAGTAAGATGTTGTCAGCGATAGCGTTTGCTAGTTTTGCTATGGTGTTTGCAGTAGCTGGAGCGATGAGAAACACATCTGCCCACTCTGATGTTTTTATATGGTTATGATCATCTACCCAAGACTCATTTGTGTCATCTAGAACTCTGTTTGATGTAAGTGTTTCAAATGTTAAAGGAGTTACAAACTTTTTTGCGCTTTCACTCATCACAACTCTAACCTCTGCACCTGCTTTGATAAAGAGACGAGTAAGCTCTAGGGACTTGTAAACTGCGATAGAACCAGTTACACCTAGGAGTATTTTTTTATTTTTAAGTAAGTCAGATGGAATATTCATATTGGTTAAATCTTTATAATAATTTTCTAGTTCTATATTTTAGCTAAATAGACTTGCAAAAAGCAAAGACGAGAACTTGGAGAGTTTATGTTACTAGAGTAAACATAAAAAAAAATTATAAATATATTTATTGTTTTTATGTAGATTATTTTAAAGCTTGTACTACAATGGAGCAGATAAAAAAAGGAAAATTTATAATGACAAAAAAATTATTAGAAAATATAGATGCTATTCCCGCTTTAAAAGAGTCAGTCATAGCAGTAGAAAAAGTATATCAAGATGTTGATTCTGGTATAGAAGATATGCAAAAAGCTATCGAAAAAGATCCTATTATGGTTGCCAATATTCTTCGTTTAGTAAACTCTCCTATGTATGGACTCAAAAGTCAAATTACAAGTATTAAACAAGCTATCTCACTTTTAGGAAAGGGTACAGTTCGTACTTTTGTTCTTAACTCTGTAGTTGATTCTAATTTTGAACTTGATTTATCTCCTTATGGAATGAACCCAGCACAGTTTATGAAGGCATGTGACAGACAGCAGGCACTTATGATTAACTGGATTATTCGTCGTAAGCCAACACTTATTGGGACTATGGCTCCTGCTGCGTTTTTAGTGGATATCGGTCGTGTGGTTATCGCTAAGACACTGAGTGATGAAAAGAAGTCTATAGATATGACAAAAGATATTACTCAGGCTGAAAAAGAGGTGTGTGGTGCACAGACAACAGATGTTACAGCAACTCTTTTTAGAAACTGGAACTTAGATCCAGATATCATTCACCTTATTCGTTATAGTGATGACCCAGAAGGAAATGTACCTGAAGAGAAAGAGATGTCAGCAGAACTAAAAGCTGTTCGTGAAACTGTACTTCCAAATGGTGAGATAACAGAAGAGTCTATCTCAAACGCAAAAGAGACTATAGAAGAGTTTGATCTAGACTTAGAGAGCTATGAGAGAGCACTAGACCGCGTTTTAGCAGCCTAGTTTTTAAAAAACTTATAGTAAAAATCTTTTACTAAACGCAGCTTAGTTCTACTAAGAGCTAAGTTGCCACTCTCAACAACTCCACTTGTAAGAGTTGTTCCTGCGGCTATCATAACATCATCTTTTATAGTAATAGGTGCTATGAGTTGGCTATCACTTCCAACAAAAACATTCTTACCTATGATAGTTTTATATTTTTTGATACCATCATAGTTACAAGTGATAACACCTGCTCCAATGTTCGTACCCTCATCAACCTGTGCATCACCGATATAGCTAAGATGACCAGCCTTAACACCCTTGAGTGAAGACTTCTTAACTTCTACAAAATTTCCAATATGTGTATCTTCTATATATGAGGCAGGACGAAGATGTGCAAGTGGTCCAACATCTGAGTTTTTCACTATGCTATCTTCTATAACAGTTCCGGCTTTTATGTGAGACTCTTTTATAAGTGTCTCTCCCGTTAAACGACAGCCATTTTCTAAGATACACTCACCCTCAAAGGTAACAGTGCTTTCTATAAAAATAGTAGAAGGAAGTTGCATAATAACACCTGCGTTCATCCACTGTGTTTTTATTCTTGTTTGCATGATTTCTTCTGAGTCTGCAAGGTCTTTTTTAGAGTTAACACCCTTAAAATGCTCTTCATCAACAAGAAGTGGCACTATACTAAGTGCATCAGCCTTAGCCATTGCTACAACATCAGTTAAGTAGTACTCTGCTTGTGCATTGTCATTACTTAGAAGTGGAATGTACTTCTCTATAACACTCTTTGAGAAGGCATATATACCTGCGTTTACAGTAGTAGTCTCAAGCTCAGTAGGGTTTGCATCTTTTTGTTCAACTATATACTGAACTTGATTACTCTCATCGATGATAACACGACCGTAGCCACTAGGGTCTACTAAGTCAAAGATAGACATAATTACATCTGCCTTTGTATCTATAAATCCTTTAAGAGCATCCGATGTGATAAGAGGCATATCTCCATTTAGCACTAAAACTTTTTCGTTTTTAGGTTTTACACCCATCATCGCTCCACCAGTTCCAGGGAAGTTTTCTGCATCTTGCGCTACAAAAGTCAGGTTATCAAAAAACGCAGACATCTGCTCTATCACTGCTTCTTTTTGATGTGCTACGACAACTGTAATGTCATCTGAAAGTTCAAGTGAGGCTTTGATAATATGGTAAAGCATAGGCTTTCCACTGATAGAGTGAAGTACCTTTGCCTTAGGAGATTTCATACGACTGCCTTTTCCAGCAGCTAAAATTACTATACTTATTGCGTTTTTATTCATTATTTTTTCTCTTTTTTTATTATAAATTCGTCCGCAATTATACCATCAATATTTAGAAATTTAGATCTTAAAGTTGTTGGTGTTATTTCTATGAGAAGTGAACCCATTTTCTCGAAGCTAAAAGGCATAGCTGGGTGCTTGTATGAAGCACGGTCAAGCTTTGAAGCAGATCCCGATATTAGATAAATAGTTCCACTGTTCTTTTTGATACTGAGAGATTTATTATAATCTGTTTTTCTATCTTGAAGTATGTTTTTGGCAGACAATGTATCACTTTTACCAAGATGATTAACAAGTAGTTTAGAGCGCTCATAACCATGAGAGTGTCCACTTAAAACTAAATCAACACCAAACTCATCAAAAATAGGAACAAAATTATGTCTTACATCATACATTCTTCCTCCACTATTGCTATCATCATCGGACTTATGCCCACCATCTGTATAAGGAGGTGTATGAAAGGCTACGATAACCCAAGGTTTTTGGTTCGATTTTAAGTCCTTTCTTAACCATTTAGCCATTTCACCATCGACATCAAGACTCTCTGTTTCGCTATCAAGCATTACAAGGTGGAGTGGTCCGTTGTCTATGGCATAAAATTTTTGAGAACCTGATTTTACTCCACCACTCTCAGCTTGAGTAGGAAAATCAAAGATATTATAAAAAGCAAAACGTCGTGAATCATGATTTCCAATAACAGCCCAAGGTGTAAAGTTTTTGACCAACTCTATATAAGGCTCAAATAGATTTTTGTTGTACTGTTTTTGTGTTCCACTTTTATATGCATTATCGCCAAGGAGAAGCCACATATTGAGTTGTGATAGATCACCGTGAATGTAGTTTAACATCTGTTGATATACTTTAAGTTGCTTATCACCTCTCTTTCCACTATCACCAATAGCCCAGATTCTTACAAGTTGTGAACTTTGACAGAGTGTAGAAAAGCTTCTGTTTTTATTGTCTATATCTAATGAGTTAGAAGAGACAGAGTAGTAGTACTTAGTACACTCTTTGAGTTTTGAAATCTTTAGGAGGTGCTTATCTACTGCGTTTTCTTCTATTAAAACATTGTTAAGATTTGTAGGAGAGTCTCCGTAGGCTACTTTTCCTATTTCAACCTTAGGTGTCTGCCATTTGAGTGTGATAGAGTTGTTTGTCTGCATAACCATATAGGGCTGGCGATCAACAAAAACATAACTATCATAAGTCACAATACTTAGACGACCGATGCCATAAAGCAGGACAATAACTCCCAAACCGATTAAAACTCTTTTGAGTATTTTTTTTAACATATGTATTTCCTTATTTTACTTTAATTTTGTGGTCAGCTATGGCGAGAATAGCATCATCGCCACTACTATCGCCATATGTGAAAATCTCTTCATAATCATCAAGAGAGAGTATCTCTTTTACACGACGAAGTTTCTCATCTCCATGACAGTTTTTAGAACTAAAATGCCCACTAAACTCTCCATCTATAAACTCTAACTCAGTACAGAGGAGTTCAACCTTATGCCTAGTTGCCCAAGGCTCAAGCCAGCACTTCATAGAAGCGGAGACGATGATGACTCTGTCTCCTTCTCTAATATGAGAAAGAAACTTTTTATAGATGTCATCTCTGAGTATAGTGTCTAGTTCTGAGTTTGAAAAACGCAGTGCTAAGTCTCTAAATGCTTGCTCTTTCATAGTTGAAAAAAAGAGACGAAAAAGCATCTCTTTTGCTTTTGAGTTGTGCATGATTTTGAGTTTATACATAAGAAATATAGGTGAAAAAAGAATGAGCTTAAGATAGTAGCTGCGTTTTCCTGCATAAAAAATCAAGAACTCTTCAAGAGAGTCTTTTGTAGTAAGTGTTCCATCAAAGTCAAAGAGTGCGAGTCTCATCTGTAGTACCTGTCGTTGAAGTAGCACTCGCCTTTTGGGAGCCACTCTGGTATATCATAAAACTTTTTTCTCTGTATATCGAGGTAGTATTTTTTATAATCCTTGTAACGAAAACCATTACAACTCATCACGTAAAACTTAGCACCCTCAATGTCGAGTTCTTCTACACTTGCAGAGTTACAAACATTTAAAAACTCTTGGGGCTTTGACATATCGTTATCGAAGAGGTAGATGTCCTTGGTGTCGAGTCTTCGCACATCAAGGAGTTTATCATCAAGTCTTCCATATTTTGAGTTGTTAAAAAGAATATGAAAATTTTCGTGACAACCATAAGAGATCATCGCCGCAGTTGTGTAACCAAGAGCAAAAATCTCTCTATCGTCATGGCTGCGTTTTAAGGTGTCACATATCTCTTGTTGTTTTGTGGCTTGTATGATAGAAACATAGTTTTTATGCTCTTGTATATACTCTTTTGGAATGACTTTGAGGGTGATTAGTGCACCTAGTAAGATGGCAATGTGAACAAAGGTAAAAATTGTATTGTATTTAAAAAGTTGTCGTAATCTCTCTTCGTTGAGAGTAGAAAACAGAATAAACATATAAGGTAAAAAGAGGATAAACCAGTGAATCCCAACACTGTTTTTAAGTGAAACCATAAAGAAGATGATAAACATAAGTCCTAAGATAAGAGCTGTGAGTTTTAAAAGAGAGCTTTTTATCTCATTTTTTCTACTCTTATATAAAAAGTAAAGTCCCCAAGGAGTAAAGAGGTAGATGAGGATTAAAAAGAGTCCCTTGAGCTTTGCTAAATCATAAACATCATTACTACGAGCAAAGAAGTTAAACATGATGTTGTTCCAGCAAGAGTTGTAGTTAAAGTAGAGATTTTGAGCGATGGCAAGTGAGACTATAAAAGTGACAATAAGTACATTTTTTA
>Ga0256824_10001017_pt1 | contig 10842 bp, 7 predicted proteins | sample CV67metaG_FD_191570 | JGI IMG/M metagenome (GOLD analysis project Ga0256824, IMG submission 191570) | Hydrothermal vent microbial communities from East Pacific Rise, Pacific Ocean - CV67 | ecosystem: Environmental > Aquatic > Marine > Hydrothermal vents | place: Pacific Ocean: East Pacific Rise...
GGTATACACACAAGTTGAAGATGCCAAAAGATTTGTTGAAGAAACTGGTGTCAATGCACTGGCAGTTGCTATTGGAACAGCCCATGGATTTTATAAAGAAAAGCCAAAACTGGATTTTATTCGTCTAGCAGAAATCAAAGAAGCAGTCAAAATACCATTGGTACTTCACGGGGGCTCAGGAGTACCTGATAAAGATTTGATAAAATCCATTCAAAATGGAATCTGTAAGATTAATCTAGCCACAGAAATCAAAGACACTTTTATAAAAAATGTAAAGGATGAAATTAATAAGTCTGAACAAATAGATCTTAGAATCATTTTTCCACCGGCGATTGATGCTGTAAAGAATTTGATTATTAAAAAACTGAATACTATAGAAAATTAAATATAAATCTAATCTCAAATTAACTCATGAAAACAAATTTTAAACAATTTTTGAAAAAATTTATTTTCACCATTATTTTAATGCTAACAGTTTCTGTAGGATACAGTCAAACTATAGGCGTTATTGTAGATGAAAATGATGAATTAATGCCTGGCGTATCCATAATGATTTCAGGCACAACTAAAGGGACTACAAGTGATTTTGATGGTAGATTTGAACTGAAAGATGTTGAAATCGGATCAAAATTAGAATTTAGTTATGTTGGTTATGAAACAAAAAACATAACTATTAGTTCTGTTCAAGAACTTCATATCAAGATGAATCCATCTATTATAAACATGGATGAGGTTATTTTGGTTGGTTATAGTAATAAATCAAAAAGTGAAATTACAAGTGCGGTAACTGTTCTTGATTCAGAAAAACTAAATGATGTTGCTACAAATGATGTTGGAAGTCTTTTACAAGGTAAGGTCTCCGGAGTTCAGGTTATTCAAAATACCGGTGAACCAGGAGCAAGATCTCAAATAAGAATTAGAGGTATTTCAACCATTAAACCAGGTAATGACGAACCTCTATATGTTGTAGATGGAATTATTGGGGGAGATTTTGATCCCAATGATGTTGAAACCATTACAGTATTAAAAGATGCTGGTGCAACAGGTATGTATGGTGCCAGAGCAAATAAAGGGGTAATTGTGGTATCTACAAAATCAGGTAAAGGAGATTCTCCAATATTTGAGTTTAAAGCTGATGCTGGAATTAGAGTGGCAGATCATGGAAATATATCCATGATGAATGGAGCAGAGTTTTATAACTGGAGTGCTGAGCAGTATAGGGATCCAGTTACAAATGAGATTGATCTGATAAGATTTTTAAAGGATTATCCAAGAGAATTAGAAGAGAAAAATTACAATTGGGTTGACAAGGCTTTTAAACCAGCGGTATTTCAAAAATACTATCTTTCTGCTAGAGGTAGATCTGAAAAACTATCCTATTATTTAAGTGGATCCTATTCAAATGAAGAAGGTACCTTTATGGGAACAGGTTATGACCGTCTAAATTTCAGAACCAATACTACTTATCGATTCAACGATAGGATTACTCTTAAAAATAACATTAACATAAGCTCAGAAAAAGGAGATTCATTTGATTATATGGATATGTATTACACCTACCTTGGTGTACCATGGGACAATCCTTTTGATGAAAATGGAAAGCCTAAGTATGTAGATGGATTAACTAGCGATTGGTGGTCTAGAGATCATATAAATCCTTTCCACACGGTAAAAAATTCAACAAATGAATATAAAGGTTTTGATCTTAATTATGATCTTATGTTCAGTTTTAAAATAACTGATTGGTTAACTTTTAGAACAAATAACAGGTTCAATATAGGAACAAATAAAAGCCATAATTTTATTTCACCTTTGGCAGCAGGTGAATACCATGATAAAGGTTTTGTAGCGGATTCTCAGGATCTTTTCTACGGAGTTATTTCAACAAATTTACTTGATTTCAATAAATCATTTGGTGATCATTCTTTAAGTGCAATAGTAGGATACGAATTTCAAAAAGACTATTTTGAATTTCAATCTATCCAAGGATCTGGTATTCCTGAAGGGTTTGAAACTCCGGCAGTTATATCCAGAGAGCAAAAAGTTGATGGTTCTAATTCAACTGAAGTTTTTGAATCTTTTATTTCACAAGTAAACTACAATTTCGATAATACCTACTTTTTAAGTGCTTCTTTTAGAGCAGATGCAACTTCTAATTTTCCAAAAGATAATAGAATTGCCTATTTCCCAAGTGTTTCCGGATCATGGATTACAAGCAACATGTCTTTTATGGAAGACAGTACCTGGTTCAGTCTCTTGAAATTTAGAGCAAGTTATGGTATCACTGGTGATCCTGATATTGGTGCCGGTAGATATTTAGGACTTTTTAATCTAAATTCACATTATAACGGCAACTCAGCTGCTGTTCCTTATCAACTTGCAAACCCGGATCTTACCTGGGAAAAAACAAGCCAGATTAATTTTGGAGTAGATTTTGGATTTTTTGACAGGGTTAGCTTATCATTAGATTTCTATAATAATACTACCAATGACCTGTTAGTACTTGCTTCACAGCCGCTATCTCAAGGGTTTGAATACAGATGGGAAAATAATGGTATTGTGAAAAATAAGGGACTGGAAGTGACATTATCAACAGTCAATTTTAATACTGAACATTTTAGATGGACTACCGATTTTACATTTGCTAAAAATGATAATAAACTATCAGGTATAGATAAGGATTTTTACCGAACTGTAAATGGAATATCACAGATATATAGAAATGGTGCTGAACTATACACCTTTGTTTTACCTAAATGGTTAGGTGTTGATCCGGAAACCGGCGGACCTCTTTGGGAAAAAATTGAAAGAGATGGAAATGGCACTATTATTTCCCGTTCTCCAACATCAAATTATGCAGAAGCTGAACCCCAGGAAGTTGGAAAAGCCTTACCAGATTTTACTGGTGGGATAACTTCTAATATGGAATTTTATAATTTTACTTTTTATATGAATTTTGCATATCAATATGGTAATGATATTTATAATTTTACCAGAATATTTATGGATAATGATGGTCATGAGCCATATTATAATAATATGAGACCAAAATCTGATTGGAGCAGATGGGAAAGACCCGGTGACATTGCAACTCATCCAAGCATGCAAAACAATAGCCTTTCTAAAGAAAACTCTTCACGATATTTAGAATCTGGAGATTTCTTTAAAATCAGAACAATAGGATTAAGATATAGTCTTCCTAATAATTGGGTTAAACAGATGAACCTTAAAGATTTATCAGTTGGTTTTAACTTGAATAATGTATATACATTTACAGAATACTGGGGTCAAGATCCCGAAGTAACTGTATCTGGTGAAAGTTGGGAAATGCCTGGAGTTTCTGATTTTAAGTATCCAAATAACAGACAATTCTTATTCAATATTGATATTAAATTTTAATTTTTTAAAAGTGTAAACAAATGAAACGATATATATATATAATAATACTAATAATCATTTCTTCATCGTGCTCAGATATGGATTTTTTACCTACTGATCAAATATCAACGGAAGGAATTGATAAGACCTCAGATGGTTTGATTAATGTAACTAATGGAAATTATTCTATGTTTAAGGATGGATTAGAATTTAATGGGGTGCAAGACGATAATAATAACTATCTAAGACAATTTTTTCAAATGTCTGATTTTGCTTCAGATGATATAGTTTGTGGACAAGTTACAGAAGATCCGTTATACTTAAGTTTTACTTATACACATTCTCCTGCACAAACAAATTCAAGATATTTTTGGTACTCATCATATAAAATAATTAGTGGTGCAAATACAGTTATTGAAAGTATAGAATCTTCGGATAGCAATTTAACTTCAGAGAATGAGCAATTATTAGGTGAAAATTACTTTTTGAGAGCTTTTGCAACATTCAATCTGGTGAAATTATATGCTTTTCAGTATTCGGTTGGAAATCCAAGTACAAACTTAGGTGTAATTCTTAGAACCTCTACTTCTGAAGATGGAGCCAAAGCGAGAGCAACCGTACAGGAAACATATGATATGGTGATCTCTGATTTAAATAAAGCAGCAGATCTTATGAATACAAGCAGAGGAAATGAATATGCTTCACAAGATGCAGCCTGGGCTATGCTTTCCAGAGTTTACCTTTATATGAATAACTATGACAAAACTGTTGAATATGCCAGTAAGGTAATCAATGCAAGTAATCACAGTTTAGAGACCTCTTCTTCATTTCCTGATTATTTTACAAATACTGTAAATTCACCGGAAACAATTTGGTGTATAGCCCATACCCCGGTTGATAATAAAGGAAAAGGCTCCATTGCTTCTATGATTTATAGTGATGGTAATTCCGGATGGGGAGAAGAATTTGCTACTTATGATTATTTAGATCTTTTAGAGGATAACAGCAATGATGTTAGAGCAAAATTAATTGAAACTTTATACGATGAAGAGGGTGATATAGCAAAGAAAAATGGCATTGAAACTTTTTACATTAAAAAATTCTCTTACCAGGATGGTGATCCAAATTTAAGCTCACCTGTAATGATAAGATTAGCTGAAGTTTACTTAAACAGAGCAGAAGCTGAAGCTCAAAAGGGAGGAGAAGCAAATGCATTGAGTGATGTGAATATGATCAGACAGAATCGAGGACTTGAAGATGATTTAATTACAAGTGTTCCCGGAGGTAAAAGTATTTTGGATGTAGTTCTTGAAGAAAGAAGACGAGAATTAGCCTTTGAAGGTCATAGGTTTTTTGACATTATTCGAAACCAAAAAGATATTGTTAGAGAATACTGGGGCTATCATATTACAGGATTAAGTATCGGTGAAATAGATCTTGATAATCCTCCAACAAGTGGAAGTGGATATGACAATCTGATAATTAATTACAATGATCCAAAAGTATTATACTTTATTCCTATAGATGAAATATTAGCAAATGACCTTTGCGTTCAAAATTAAAAAATTAAAAAAAACAGAAAATCATGAAAAAAAATAAATTTTTATCATTTATAACATTGCTATTTACATTGCTTTTATTGTCGTGTTCCAGTGATGATGGTATAAGTAAAAGTGACTTGAATTTTGACACTCTTTTTTCTTATGAAACAGATGGTCTGGAAGTTGCTTTTAAAAATGAATCTGCAATAGAAGGAACTTACAATTGGGATTTTGGTGATAATTCACTCTCAACTGATGAAAACCCGGTGCATACATATGCACGTAAAGGATCGTATTATGTAACACTTAGTGTTACTGATGCATCAGGTAAAGAAACAGATGTTTTTACAAAACTTAAAGTGGATAAAAACTCAAAAATTGATTTAGATGATGATTCATTTGATGACTGGGATAATATTAATGAAGCTTTTGCACCAATAAAGAAAACAGCTGGGGTTGTTAAAAGCCTTAAATATGATTACGATAGTAATTTTATCTATTTTTATATAAAAACGGATACTGAGGCTACAACAGATTATCAAATATTAAATATGATGATTGATGTTGACCCTGGTAATGACACAGGATTTACTTATGATGTATGGCCTTTATTTGAGGGTGCGGAAGTGCTTCTTGAAAATAGTTTTTCTGGTGACAGAGTTGATAACGATGACTATTACTGGTTAGATTTTGCTAATTTTGATCCGGAAGGAACTGATTGGGATACCATGTGGATCTACGATGGAGGAGAAACAGAAGATGCTCAGATTGATGGTACTTACCATGCAAATGGTTCAATTATTGAAATTGAATTTGCCATTTCAAGAACTAAAATAAAATTTCTCAACGGTGTTGATCTGATCAAAATTGCCGGATGGACCAGTGATGAAGATTGGAATGAAAATGGGTGGTTTCCAAATAAAATGCCAGATGATGCTGATGCAAGTACACCATTGGCAGATGGGTTGGTAATTGATATGAATTAATAACAAATTAATTTTGAGTTGATAGGAATCTCTTTGCTTTATTGTGAAGAGGTTCTTTTTAAAAATGAATTAAAAAAAAAGAATATGACAGTAAAAAAGAATCATAAATGGTTATTTTATGCCCTAACAACAGTAGTGCTTTGGGGTATATGGGGTGCGTTTACAGAAATACCTGAAAAGAATGGTTTCCCGGGAACGTTAATTTTCGCTGTTTGGGCAGTTACAATGATCTTCCCTGCCATTTTTATTCTTAAAAAAGTTAACTGGAAAGTTGAACACGATAAAAAATCTATATTTTACGGAATGCTTATTGGAATGCTAGGAGCCGGCGGTCAGTTGGTTCTTTTTACCGGTGCTATTCAAAACGGACCGGCCTATCTCATCTTTCCCATTATTTCATTATCTCCCGTGATAACCATCCTGTTATCAATGGTGTTTTTAGGAGAATCGGCTTCAAAAAGAGCCTGGGCAGGAATTATTTTAGCTTTGATATCAATTCCTTTACTATCTTATCAGGACCCGTCAGGAGATCCCATAGGTTATGCATGGATGTGGTATGCACTTTTAATATTTGTTGCATGGGGCGCACAGGCATTCTTTATGAAAAAGGCAAATGAGATTATGAAAGGAGAAAGTATCTTTGCTTATATGACACTTTCTGCTTTGCTTTTGATTCCGGTGGTTTTGTATATGACCGATTTTAGCAAAGAGATCAATATGGGTTTAGACGGACCGTATTTAACTTTTGCCATACAAATGCTTAATTCTATTGGTGCTCTAACCATTGTTTTTGCTTTTAGGTACGGTAAGGCAATTATTGTGAGTCCATTGACAAATGCTTTAGCACCTGTAATTACAATTATCATTTCACTTATTATTTATTCTGTAATACCACACCCAATTATTATTACAGGAATGATCCTTGCCGTTATTTCCATCATATTGCTGGCAAATGAATAAACCATAAAAAAATATTAATGTCCTTTAAAAATCTAATTTTAGTTCTAATAGTAGTATACTCTGAAACAGGCAATATATTTAGTCAGGAGTTTAAGGATATAACTATTACAGGAACAGAGCAGAAAGTTGAACCAATGACCGGTATTGTTTTCTGGAAAGGAGAACGTACAAATACAGAAGCCATATCACTAGAGTTTTCTTATATGCTATTTAACAAAATAGTTAAACAAAAAGGTGATTATGACTGGTCAAAAGTTGATGCTATCTTAGATGATATAGCTTCCAGAAAACATCAGGCAATTTTGAGATTCCGATTTACTTATGTGGGGAAGAAGACCTCAGTTCCCGATTATATTAAAAATTTATCCGATTATGAGGAAATTGAAGGAACTTCTGAAGGTGAAAAAACCTGGTTTCCCGATTGGAGACATAAAGAACTTCAGGATTTTACTTTAGATTTTTATCAAAAATTTGCAGAAAGGTACGATAATGATCCCCGGTTGGCTTTTGTTCAGGTAGGTTTTGGCCTTTGGGCTGAATATCACATCTATGATGGACCCTTCATTCTGGGAAGAACATTTCCCGGAAAAGATTTTCAGGAAAAATTCTTTTATAAATTACAGAATTCTTTTATCAATACTCCCTGGTCTATCTCAATAGATGCAGCTGATGATACTTACTCTCCTTTTGATGTCACTCCGGATTTATTAAAGATTCATTTTGGGAATTTTGATGATTCATTTATGTGTGAAGATCACGGTGAATATAATGAAGAATCATGGAATTTCTTTGACAAAGATGACCGGTATAAATACGCACCGGCAGGAGGTGAATTCAGTTACTATTCTGATTTTGATCAGGAACACGTTTTAGATCTTCCAAATGGATCATACGGTAAACCTTATGAAGACTTTGCTAAAAAATTTAAAATAACCTATATCATCGGAAATGACCAGCCGGACTATCAACCGATGAGTAGAATTAAAGAAGCCAGTATGGCTTCCGGTTATCGTTTTAAAATAGAATCCTTTAAAATAAGCAATTCAAAATCAAAAATTATCATTAAAAATGTTGGAGTTGCTCCAATTTATTATGATGCTTATCCTTCAGTTAATGGTATAAGATCCACGGAATCTTTAAAAGGATTGATGCCTGATGAAACAAAAGAATTCCAAATAGATTCAGGAGGTAATGATCCAAAATTTTCTATTGAATGCGATCATTTAGTAGAAGGACAAACAATAGGTTTTATCGGAAACGATGGTTCACTGGGAACATTGGATCTTAAAAAATCAGAATTTCAAATTTATCCAACTTTCCTCAGCAGTGGTGATTTTTTAAAAATCAGGAATAACAATCAGGCAAATGGAAATTCCATTGTAAAGATCCATTCAATGAAAGGAGAAGAAATTTTTAAAAAGAATTACCGGAATACCACAGCTATAAATACAATATCAATAAAAAGTGGAATTTATATAATTACAGTTTTTAATGATCAGTTCTATTTTACTAAGAAGATCTTAATTAAATAAATATGAAAAAGCTCTTATTTATCACCATTATTTTTTTACTGTTTTTATCTTGCAAAACTGAAAATAATCATTTTGAAGCAAACTATAATTCAATAAATATTTCTGTAAATAAAGAAACTAATATTGTTATCACAATTGATAGTATTATTGATAAATCTATTAAAATACCGATAAAAACAGCTTTTTTAACTTTAGAAGATGGTCAAATCATTAATGATTTTGAATTGGTACATACTTCAAAAAAAATCATCAATGATTCAATTGGTGAAGCACTGGCAATTTATATTTCCGGGGAAAGCAAATCTTTCGATATAGAAAAAAATGTAGTTTTAAAGGTCTATAACAGATTTAAAGATTTTATTGTAATCGATCAAAATTTTAAAAATACAGGTAATGATACACTGTTTATTAAAGAATGGTCAGCAAATCAAACAAAAATTGAAGCAGTTCCCAATAAAGAATTCTGGTCCTTTAATGGCTCCTCATCAGAGGAAAGAAATGATTGGATACTGCCTGTAGATAAAGGTTTTTATAAAGAGAATTATCTGGGAATGAATGATAGTGACTATGGTGGAGGGATTCCGCTTTCTGCAGTTTGGAGAAATGATTACGGTATTGCTCTTGGTCATTTATCTCTTACTCCGGAATTGGTTTCTATTCCAATTGAATTTAAAAAAGAACTCGATTATTCCAGTCTTGGGCTCTCTAAAGAACTATTGGAAGAAGTATCATTATCCCCATCTGAGAATTTTGATATCCTTGAAACTTTTATTAGCGTTTATCACGGAGATTGTTTTGAACCGTTAAGTTCATTTTCTACATATATGAAGGCAAAGGGTTTAAAATTTGTCCCTTCCGAAAAAACTGCCTTTGAACCGGTATGGTGTGCCTGGGGTTATGAGAGAAATTTTACTGTGGATGAAGTTATAAACACACTGCCTAAGGTGAAGGAACTTGGTTTTAAATGGGCTGTAGTTGATGATGGCTTCCAAATTGATGAAGGTAACTGGAATTTGGATCCTAAAAAATTTCCTAAAGGTAACCAGGAAATGAAGGAACTAGTAGATAAAATTCATAGTTATGGATTAAAAGCTAAAATATGGTGGACACCTTTGGCTGTTGATATGTTATCTGATGTGTTAAAAGAAAATCCTGATATGATTTTAAGAAATGAAAATGAATCACCTCAATATATTACATGGTGGGATGCTTTTTATATGTCACCCGGTAATTCTAAAACGATTCAACTAACCAAAGAAGCAATAGATCTTTTTATTAATAAATGGGGCTTTGATGGCTTCAAAATGGACGGTCAGCATATGAATGCAATACCCCCGGATTACAACAAGGAACTTAAAAATCCGGAACAGCAGGTACGTGATCTTCCAAAATTCTTTCAAATGATCTATGATGAAGTCACTGCAGTAAAGAAAGATGCTGTAATTGAAAACTGCCCATGCGGAACCTGTATGTCTTTTTATAATATGACATCAACTAACCAAACCGTAAGTTCTGATCCGGAAAGCAGCTGGCAAATACGCACTAAGGGAAAAGTTTATAAGGCATTGATTCCTAAAACTGCTTATTACGGCGATCATGTAGAACTTAGTGATAACCAGAATGATTTTGCATCTTCCTTTGGAATTGGTGCGGTTTTGGGATCAAAATTTACCTGGCCGGCTGATAATCCAACTGCAGAAGGATCCTATCTCTTAACACCTGAGAAAGAAAAGTCCTTCAAAAAATGGATCGGTTTATATGAACAAAAACGATTATCTCAGGCTGATTATTTGGGTAATTTGTACGATATTGGATTTGACAAACCAGAAACTCATGTAATTAAAAAATCAGATACTCTTTTTTATGCTTTCTATGATAAGCACTGGAAAGGTACAATTGAACTTCGAGGGCTTGACAAGACAAAGAAATATGTTATAACCGATTATGAAAATAATAAAGAGTTAGAAACAATTGATGGGAGAAACCCTGTTATAGATGCTGAATTTAAAGACCATTTACTAATTGAAGTTTACCCTATTGATTAAAGGTAATTAATATGTTAAAACACTAATTTGAAAATTTCTTAAAACCAATTATCTCCGAAGGAAGACTCTTGGGAAATTCTTATGATTAAATAATATGATCTACCAATACGCTCTGTTTTTCAACAGTCTGTATAAATTCAACTGCTTTTAAATGTGCTGGATGTGCTCTAAATATTTCGAGATCTTCATTATTTTCATATACTGAACTTGCAATCACATCAAATGTAATTGGACGTGGGCTTATATTAATTCCTACATGAATAGATTTAATTTCAGAAATCTCACCTTTTAAGCCTTCAATAATTTTTTTTATTTTTTTACATGTTTTTTCTTTTTCATCTTTAGGAAGATCAATTAACTTAATCATCATATCATGTTGTATCATATCTAATTAGGCACT
>Ga0256824_10001018_pt1 | contig 10839 bp, 7 predicted proteins | sample CV67metaG_FD_191570 | JGI IMG/M metagenome (GOLD analysis project Ga0256824, IMG submission 191570) | Hydrothermal vent microbial communities from East Pacific Rise, Pacific Ocean - CV67 | ecosystem: Environmental > Aquatic > Marine > Hydrothermal vents | place: Pacific Ocean: East Pacific Rise...
CCCTTTTTCTGGTGCCGTAATATCTGACATCTCAACCACAGAACCTTTGTTTTTAGCTCTATAAATTTTTGCTGCTGCTGGTTTACCTGTTCTGTCATACAATGCTGCTATGTTTTCATTGAGCAAGTACTGACTCATATGAAGACGAATAAGCATCGTATTGACAAGTGATGTATAAGGTGAGCCCGGGTAACGTGCGATGTATGTTTGTGATTTAGCAATACTGTCTATAATCAACTTTTGATCTTTATACACATCTTTAATACCTAAAAACGATGCCTTAAGTTTCATAAAGTCTGTATATTCGCGGCTTGACTCTTCTCCATATCGTTTATTGTACTCATCTAGGTAATAGTTTGAAAGAAGATACTCTTCTTTATTCATATGTGCATGAGCCAGCATCATTAAAGATGTAGGCATAAGCACAGATCGCATATGCTCACTCTTCAAAGAGATATAGTACGCATCTGCTTTGTCTAAATTACCACTACTTATACTCGAAGCAATCTTTTTATACCAATAGAGTGCTGGCTTATTAAAGTCCGCTGTATCCTCACTACCACCACAGCCAACAAAGACAAATGTCATCATACTTAGTGTCACTAAAACCATTTTCTTAAAATTCATATTTACCTCGAACATTTATAATATCTTTATCATAGCTCAAAGTATGTAAGAAGTGTATTATATTTCATAATTTTATTATAAATTAGGTTGTCCAACAATAGTAGTATAGCCTGTCTCTTTCCTAATAAGTATTTTTAAATCCTTTGTGCCATTATCAAAACTAAATTTTATTTCACAATCTGCTTGCATCAATGTAGCCATATCATTGGTTGCAGAAGATACACCCATATAAGGTCTACCTAGATAATCAAATGCAATATGCTTATTTCCAAGATTATTAGTTGAACTACCATTACTCCCTGCTTGCCCACTACAATTGGTAAAACTAATAGCATTGATACCATATTTTCTAGAAAGAAATATACTTGGACTTTCAGCTGCATGCTTGTATAGCATCTGAAGTATGCAAGTATTTTCCATTGGCAGGGTCTAATACAGATTCATTTTGATTTAAGTTGGCTCTATTAGTATTTGAAGCAACTATATATCGCCATTCTCCACCATTCTTAGCAAACCGTATCTGCCAAAATACTTTTTGCCAGACGCTACTGTTTGGATTTGTTTTATTATCCATCAATGCTTTATGTTGAGTATAACATATGGCTGAGAGTATATTATCTCCTGCTTCTTAATTTATATCACGATCCTTACGTGGCAGTGCCATAGCCGTAAATATACCTAAAACAACTATTACAAATATCAATTCAATCATTGTAAAAGCAGGTTTATCTACATATTTATATATTCTTTATCATTCATCGTATCCTTTTTAAAAGGTTTTTTAAATTGTAACATAATTAAATGTAATTTTATATCCATTTTAGATTAAATATGATATTCTCTAGTATAAAGTATTGCATTTAAAAAAGTTCAAACTTACAGTGAAGTGAGAACAGGGAAACACGACTATACCGTGGGTGGATATACTCCCGATTGTAAGACATAACCCTTATGACATCCTTATAACAGATGTAACTACAAAATTTTACCCAATTTAATTGGGTTACAAAAGGTATTATTATATGAAAAATCTAAAAAAATTATTTTTCTCTTTATTTACAATAGTCTTCTTTTTGATAACTTTTCTACATGCAAATACATACAATGTAAACCTCATACAAGGAGGAACAGCAGAAAATGCAAATGATATCAATGAATGGAACCTTGCAAGTACTAGTAGTGGAATCATGAAAATAGCAAATTATTCTACAGGTTGGGCAGGAACTGCACCAAGTAATGCTGGATCTAATTTTTTCTATGCAACAGGTGGAGATACAACTACTCTACGTCAAAATATAGATGTAGGTACTCTATCTAGCGATATTGATACAGGAAACATAAATTATGATTTTAGGGCTTACCTTGGAGGATTTGGTGATCAAGACACAATTAGAGTACATGTAGCTTTTAAAGATAGCAGCAATACCACGTTAACTACCTATGATACTGGTAATTTTACATCAGATAGCGTTATGACAGCCTTTAATAATTCTGCTTTCATACCAATAGGTACAAGAGAAATTACTGTAAGTTTAATAATTATAAGAAATAGTGGTACAGATGCCGATGGATATGCAGATAATATTTCTTTAATATTGTCCCCACCAAATACTCCACCAACAGCCAATGCCGGAGTAGACCAAATTATTAATCTAGGTGATCCTGTTACCTTAGATGGAAGTACCAGTAATGATAGTGATGGAAACATCGTATCATATGCTTGGTATGAAGGTGTGGCGGACAAAGGAAATAGCTCAAATATAACACTTAACAATTTAACAGCAGGAACACATACATTTACTCTTACTGTCACCGATAACTATGGTGACAGTAGTAGTGATACAGTAATAGTAGATGTAAATACTGCCCCAGTGGCAGATGCCGGTGTAAACCAAACTATTACTCTTGGAGACACACTTATACTAGATGGTACCGGTTCCACTGATGACACTGGCATTGTCACTTACGCTTGGACAGAAAGTACTATTCCTCTAACACTAAGCGGTGACAAACCTACTGCCAACATTACTACCGCAGGTACATACACCTTTACCCTTATCGTGACTGATGCACTAGGACTTCATTCTTCCGATACTGTTAAAATTACCATCCAAGATACAAACGCTACACTTGTTGTTGAAGATATGAACTTTTCAATTTTGAAAAATACTTCAGTAAGTTTTGAACTCAACGCTAGTAACTCTAATAACACTACTATCGTCTCTTATCCCATCTTTAATGGACCATTACATGGAAGTTTAAGTGGTCCGGAAAGTAATATGACATACACCCCTGACCTTGACTTTACAGGCATAGATAGCTTTACTTACAAAGCTTTTGATGGTACAGTTTATTCCAATGAAGGTACAGTCACTATCAATATTTTTCCACCAGCAACTGCTGTACATGATGACTTCAACACTACATATATCACACTTTTAAATGGAAATGTACTTACAAATGACTTGGGGCTCAATATAGATCTTATAGACTTTAATACTACAGCCAATGGATCACTAAATATAGGTAGTGATGGAACTTTCACCTATAAACCCAATGAACTATTTGATGGAAATGATACATTTACCTACACGATTGAAGATGACTTTAACCTCACTTCTACTACCACAGTCACTATTCTGGTCTTCCCACCAAGAGCTGATTTGAGCATAGTCAAGTCTGCTCCTGCACAGACCGATACAGGGCTTGCCCTAGACTATACTCTTAGCATTAGCAGTGCTGTAGGAGAAGCATACATTCCTGCACAAAATGTCAGAGTTACAGACCATTTACCCTCAGGAGTGACCTATACGGGAGTTACTGCACCATCGGGATGGACATGTGCACACATCAGTGGTGCAGTCACATGTGATACTAGCTCTTCCCTCGCCCCAGGATACTCGGGAGACATCATCATACATGCGTTAGCACCTGACATCTTGGGCGACAGTGTTAACGTTGCAGAAGTCTCATCAGACACCATAGACCCAGACCTGAGTAACAATACAAGTTCTGCTACTACAAATATCACAGGACTAGATGTAGATTTGAGCATCAGCAAAAGCGTTTCGTCACCTACAGTTCTTCCTACAAATTCATTTTCCTACACTATCGTCGTACAGAATTCAGGTAGCGCAAGTAGCACAGGTGTCACTGTTACAGATACACTACCTCCATCTCTTGGATTCATCAGCATCGATGGAAATGGTGACTGGTCATGTTCTCAGGGTTCTAGCATAAACTGTAGCTACATCGCAAACGGTGGCGTGTTTGCTGCTGGTGCAAGCAGTAGTAGTATTGTCATTACTGTACGTGCACCTTCTGTAGAGAGCAACATTACGAACACTGCTAATGTCCTTTCCAATAACCTGGAATTAAATACTGCCAACAATAGTGATAGTGCAGATGTTAATATTACACAAGGGATAATACCCCCAGCTGCACAAGTACCACTTACAAAATATTTACAATACAACTTCTATGGAGACATGACACTTTTAGGAAATGCCAATGTCAACTGGGATGGTGTTAATGTTAGTGCGGCTCCGAATACTACTTTCCCTCCTTCCTATAACGATAGTGCTCAAATGGACTATGTAGATACAGACAGTGTTCAAAGTACCTTTAACTCCTCTTCCTCTACGCTTAGCTTAGGAGGAGATTATGACATAATTTGGGCAGGGCTTTACTGGGAAGGACATCTTTGTAGTAGCGATGCTGCAGGAACTTCCACAAATACAGGCGGAAGATGTGACTGGAGTAACTCTTCATTTACAAACTACAATCAAGCTTTACCAAATATTGGGACAGTACAACTTAAAACACCTAATCGTTCCAACTACATTACAGTTAATGCCAATAGAGTCAATACAGTAGGAAATGCAAATTTAAATATAAGTTACACCGCTTTTGCAGACATTACAAATTTACTAGCTAGTAATGAAGTAGGTACATATACCCTTGCAAATATAGTTTTAACAGAAGGTATAATAAGAGGTGGTGGTAACTATGGAGGATGGACTATGCTCGTTCTTTATGAAGATGAGAACCAAACACTTCAATACAAAAACATTTCTGTCTTTAATGGTTTTCAAGCTATTACAGCTGACAATATTCCTTTGACCATCACTGGATTCACCACCCCTAAATCTGCAACTACCATCAATGCTTCTATTGCATTTTTTGCTGCAGATGGAGACCCTATTAATGGAGGTTCTGCTAGGATGAGAGTAGGTAACAGTACTACATTTACCCCCATTGGAGATACACTTAACCCTACCACAAATCTCTTTAACAGTACTATGACACAACTTGGAAACAACATTAATTCAGCTATTCCAACCTATGGTGTAGATGCTGATCGTATTGATGTAAGTACGTTTATGGTGAATGACCAATCAAATACAGCATTTTTCTTTGATGTGGATTCAGGCATAGCCGTTCCCAATGCAAACCCAGCACGAAATTATGTAGACCACTATACACTTAGTATGTTCGCTTTTGCTACAGACCTCACCACACCTGTCATTGACAACCTTGATAAAAAAGCTGTCATCATAAACAAAAATGGTGACAGACGAGCTTCAGACTCAAATAGACCTATATACCCTGGTGAGTCACTCGAATACACCATCACATTTACAAACTCAGGAGATGAAATAGCCGAAGAAGTAACCATTTTTGATGACTTTGACTTGGATGGCTTGACACGAGTGCTTGATGTTAGTCACTTTGACAAGACAAAACTCATACTCTCAACTGGATTAGATACTTCAAACCCCATAAGCAACCCAGACTGTGACTATGACCTTGCTGACCGAAGGGTCTACTGTAACCTAGATAGCGTTGGCATAAATGGCATAAATGATAGCTATACCATGCAGTTTGTCGTCACTCTCAAAGATACATTAAACCCTTCTGACTTTAACACCTCTGCTGTAAATACAGCCTATGCCAAATACAGAAACCCAAATGGTAACACCTACGTAGAACTATATACCACACCTATCACCAATGAACCAGTAGGAGGAAAGAGTAACTCACTCAATGCAGGTATTTTAACACCTTATACCCGAGGTGATGATAAATTCATCAGTATCGATGCTATCAATGCAGGATATAACTATACAGGACCTCAAAAAGATAGAAATATCACCACTAAAATAGTCAATAAGCCATTTGACATTAAACTTATACATAGAAATAAAGTGGATGAATATAGTCCATATGTAACTACTAAGAACACTCTCCCTATGGCTGTCATCGTTACCTTGGTAAATGGTTACACTGTCATGCCTCCTATCAACAACCCAAAAATATCTTATTTTCATAATGGAGTATATGAGCTCCCCATATCTGGACTCAACTTAACACGTGCACATAGTAATGACAAGCTAAAAATGGCATACCTAGACTGGGAGACCATTTTAAGCTGGGTACCATCTACTTCCCCATGTAGACTAAACCCTATCTTTTCTACCAACCTCAACGGTCTACCCGCCTGCTTTAATAACTATAACTATGTCAAAGAGATATTTTCTAGCGATACCCACTCTTTACCTGCCGTAGCAAACTGTTATGGAAGGGGTGCTACACCAAACTCAACACCCCCATGTAACGCTCTTGCTTATCGCACGGGTGGGGAACCTGTAGGGATCATCACTCCTTCATACTATGACCATAACTTTGGGTGTTACCAGTGTATCACTCAAGCATTTTCAGGCTTTAGAAAAGACTCCACCGACAACTTTGCAGCCAGACCTGACCACTTTACTTTTTCCAGTAATGATGCTGCCTTCCCTGACCTTTTACGTTCTGGGCAAGAGTACAATCTAAGTCTCACTGCACTAGATGGATCAACGAACAACCCTCAGGCTACTTTAGGCTATGACACACTAGGTAACAAATTAAGGACTGGAACTACAGAATACAATCCAAGTAATAACTCTGCCGTGACTGCTCTACTGGAAGGTGATGCAAATATGACAGCCTCAGGTGCAATCATCAAAGATGGTATCTCTGTAGATGCAAATGGTGACATAATAGACAGTGTGGGCTTTACCTTTGACAACGTAGGAGAAGTGCGTGTCAATATCGTTGACCCTAGCTGGGCAAATGTTGACTTAAAAGATACACCACTAGAGTGTAACGCAACACTCCTTAGCCAGTATGGAAAACCTATGGAAGCTTCGCTTTCCATTTGTGGAGGTGTAGATGTTACGTTTATACCACACCACTTCATACTTACTTCAGAATTGGAAAATCACAGAAATGGCAGGTTTACCTATATGCATACGAATAATTATGCACCCAACAAACCTCATATGGCTGCACATGTTAACCTAGCAATTCAAGCAGAAAATAAGCAAGGGGACATAACCACTAACTTTAAGGAAAATGCTTATGAAAACCCTATTACGGTTGACCTCAATATTACAGATTGGAATACTACACTTAAAAATCTTAAAAATTTAGAAAATCCAAGACTTGATATCAACAGAAATAAAAAAGCGATAACAAACATGCTATTAGGTTTTGGAACTAAGGGATATAATGATGGTACTTATACGATAGAAACGAACAGTTCAACACCTTATACTGAACAACTTATGTTTAACTACAACCGTGCAGAGAATGCTCCTAAAAATCCATTTGAGATAACTGGATCAGAAGTGAATAGCACAGTAATTTCAACATATACAACTACTAAAGGTGCACCTGATGGAACTGCTCTCATTAAAGGTACAGATGTCGCTGATGGAAATGCAACCTTCTACTATGCACGTGTACGTCCTGCAAAAGACTTTTATCCAAATATTTCTGCAGCACAACAAAACACACCCGTACTTATAGATGTCTATTGTAACATAAGTGCTGACTTAAACTACACTAGATGTAACAGAGCCGAGATAGGCATAGACACAACGATCGGATATTTTATTGGTAATGATTATAAATGGTGGCTAGCCCTTAAGCATGATCAATCACTCAACGATGGAAATGTTACGTTAAAAGTAACAGGAACCGGAGGACTTAACAAGACAAAAGTCATTATTCTTACTGCAAATAATGCAGAAGATGATAATATTACAGTAACACCAAATACTGTAAATAGACCCATTACTGTAAGAATAGATTTGGACACAACCAATCAAACAGATACAAATACATGGATTTATGATCCATTTGGCATTGCTGCTCCCCCTCCTTTTGAAGAGATAGAATTTGTAGGAAACTCCAACTGGACAGGTCAGGGAGAAACAGGAAACGTAGTCGGTTCCAGTTCCAGTAAAAAAATAAATAAAAGATTAGGATGGTAGCATGAAATATACATTACATTATTTACGTCCTGCCATAGCCATGATAGAACTTATCTTTGCCATTGTAGTAATGGGGATAGTCATGATGTCAGTTCCACAGCTTTTAACTACTGCAACAGATAGTAGCTATGTAGCTATACAGCAAGAAGGTATAAGTGAAGCTGCCACACAAGTAAATATTATTATGGGATACGAATGGGATGAAAATAACACTATTGATGGACACACCAGCGTATTAAATACAGCTGGTGATGTTAGATTACAAGGTATAGTTGCACCCCCAACACCTAAACGTCGTGCTGGTACACCTATTAGAAGCCAACGTCATTTTAGTTCTTATGATGGTTCAGAATTTACTACAACCCCTGTAGTACAGTTAGGTACAGATGGAGGTGATTTAGATGATATCGATGATTTTACTGGTACTACAAATCTTTTAGTAGTAGAAGCAGCTATTAATAATTCAGACTACCTAGAAAAACAAGCTGCTATAAGCATTGCAAGAACAGTAACCTATATGTCAGATGCAGTAGCAGCAGGAACATACAATGACCCAACTGCTGATAATAGTTTAACTTTTACTCCATCATTTACCACTGATGCGAACACCAGTAACATCAAACGAATACAAGTTACACTCACTTCAACAGCTGGGATAAATGAACTTAACAAAACGATTACGCTAAATGCTTTTTCTTGCAACATAGGAAGCTATAAATTGGAGGAGAGACCATGAAAAAAATTTTACGCTCTGGATTTAGTATGATAGAGCTTATTTTTGTCATCATTATACTTGGTATTGTCTCTTCTATAGGGGCAGAAATCATCGCAAATGTATATGAAGGCTATATCATTCAACGTGCTCAACAGAGGGCTTCTATAAAGACCGAACTCGCTGCCATACAAATAGCCAATCGTTTAGCCTATGCTATCCCTGGTACAGTAGTAAGGAAATCTACACTTAATGATGGGTCTCCCACTGATATCAATGTACCTGGTGTACCAACAGATATCATACTCCAATGGGTAGGAAGTGATGCAGATAGTTTTAAAGCCATCAATAATACTGCCGCTGTTACACGTCGTCGACCAGGGTGGAATGGTTTTTGTGATGTAGATAACTCACCACTGGGAGGGACGAACATCTCTACACCTGGTTCAAATCTCGGTTTAGCTAGGACTATCATAGCTAATTTGGGTGGAGCTATTAATGCTGCAGCCATCTTCTATGAAGCTAACAATACACTACAAAGAATAGGCGTAAATGCTGTAGGTACCGCAGGAGAAACCATTGCATTGGATGGAGCCGTAAATACTATTTCAGAACATTACAAACTGGCCTGGACATCGTATGCACTCGAAGCTCAAGCCGGGGGAGATTTAGTACTTCATTATAATTTTAATCCCCAAAGAGGTGTCGCAGTTGCTGGTTCAAGTCAAATACTTTTACGTAATGTCAGTACTTTTGAATTTACAGGTGATGGGCGTACCATTCGATTTAAAATCTGTGTAAGAGAAGATTTGGGTGGTGGACTCGCCCAAGGAATAGCTACATGTAAAGAAAAGGCGGTCTTCTAATGAAATGTAACAAACAACGTAAAGCATTTTCTATGCTTACCGCCATTGTTGTCATCGTCCTTATGGCATCAGTTGGGGCTTTTGTCATGAATCTCTCAGGGAAAATGGTCAAAACAACCACTACACAGTTCCAAAGAGAGCAAGCCATGCTTTTGGCTAAAAGTTACACCGAATTTGCCATTATGTCAGTGATGTCAAATGATGTAACAACCAATTGTCTACAAACCATTCAAAGTAACAATGTCATACGTGCAGAAAACCAAGGTGGATTTGATGTAACCGTCCAAATAGCCTATATAGGTAATGGTAGTGGGAGAATAACACCCTGTGATGGTGTACGAAAACTCTCTGATACTATTGTCACTCTTAGGTCACCTCTAAATATACTTGTAGATGTATATGTAAAATACCAAGATGTAGATGGATTAGTACCCAATACATCATGGATAACTTATCATAAAAGGACATTACAAAAAATATGATTTATAAAAAACAAAAAAATAGACCTGCCTTTACGATGATTGAACTTATTATGGTCATTATAGTGCTTGGTATTCTTGCTGCCTTTGCAATACCAAGACTTGATCGTGATGTTAGTCAAGAAGCAGCTGATAGTATACTCTCAAATATTCGATACACTCAACAGCTTGCACTTGTAGATGACAAACATCTTTTCAATGACCCTAGCTGGCAACAACGATATTGGAAAATCATGTTTGCATCTTGTGCAAATGGTGACCTGTTTTATCGTATAGGAAGTGATGATAATTCAGGTGGAAATGGTATGTTTTCACAAACTGAAGCAGCAATTGACCCTATCAATGGTAAACCATTTTTTATGGCAAATAACGATGCAAATTGTGATGCAGACACAACAGTAAGTAATAATATCTTTCTAACCAAACGATTTGGAATAACTGCCATAGATACAACTGGATGTAATAACCTTGCACATATAGGTTTTGATCATTTAGGTAGACCTCATCAAGGTTTTGGTGCAAGTGCAATACCTGATTATACTTCATATTTAAATGCTCAATGTACTTTTATATTTACTCTCTCAAATGGTAATAATTTTTCTATTCGTATAGTACCTGAAACAGGTTATGCTCAAATAGTTACTCAAAATAATTCATAATACTAGCCATTTACCCTTCATTAAGTATCTTAAGTTACAATTAAGTATGCATCTTAGATGATGCATATCTTAAAACTTAAGGAATTATTATGAAACGTAGTATTACAGGTAGACATTTTGACTTAACAGAAGCTATTAAAAATTATGCTCAAGCAGCTGTCGATGTTGTAGACAAAT
>Ga0256824_10001019_pt1 | contig 10836 bp, 10 predicted proteins | sample CV67metaG_FD_191570 | JGI IMG/M metagenome (GOLD analysis project Ga0256824, IMG submission 191570) | Hydrothermal vent microbial communities from East Pacific Rise, Pacific Ocean - CV67 | ecosystem: Environmental > Aquatic > Marine > Hydrothermal vents | place: Pacific Ocean: East Pacific Rise...
AATGAGCATAAAGCATTTTTACACTCTCATTCATATACAGGTAATCCTTTGGCATGTGCAGCAGCCTTAGCAACGTTAGAGATATTTGAAGAGAATGATGTATTGGGTGAGAATGAGAAGAAAGCAACTTATATTAAAAAAGAACTTGAAAAATTTTTAGATTTGAAGAATGTTAAAAGCATACGACAACAAGGTATGGTTACTGCCATAGAATTAGTTGGGTATGAAGCAGAACAGCGTATAGGGTTGAAGATTTATGAGTATGCTTTAACTCAAGGCGTATTATTACGTCCGCTTGGACATATTATCTATTTTATGCCACCATATATCATTACTTATGAAGAGATAGATAAAATGATAGATGTGGCTTATGAGGGGATAAAAAAGGTTTAACCTTTAAAAAATCCTCTATTTTTTTTCTTAAGGCGAGTGTAGTGTTTCTTAGCTCTTTTGATACCTAGGTTTACAGCTTCTTTGTAAAGTCCTTCTGCCTTCATGGAGTCAGATGTGATGCCAATACCATTTTCATAAAATTGTCCTAAGTCACAAAGTGCTTCAGGGTAGTCATCATGTGCCAGTGTATTCATAAGGGTGAAGGATTCATTGATATTTTTTGTCAATACAGAACCGGTGTAAAGCTCTCTAGCTAACATAAATTGTGCAAATTTAGATTCTGTAGATGCACAGACGAGTAATAATTGTGCTGCTTCTGTATACTTTGCTTCTTCAATGCATTTATAGATATAATTGAGTGTCTCTTCTATTTCAACTTCTGTATAGCCCTCATGGGCTAGTTTTACTAATAGTACTTCTACTGTGTCAAACTTTTCATAACTTTTTTGTATAGGTGGATATTGTTTCTTCATACTAATAAGTTTTTGTGAAATATGTGGCATAGGTTCATAAGATATTGTAGCTACTTTGGCTTCTGTAATAGGTGCATTAAGCATATCTATTTCGTCTATATCATTTGTGATATTTGTAGGTGTTTCTTCTTTATCAAATGGGTCGTTACTATTAAAAGATAATATTTCTTCTTGATCCTCTTCAAAAAAAGTATCTTTTTCGATAGGGGAATCTTCTAAAAGTGAATTAAATGTTTCTTTTATCTCAGATTGGAAAAAAGTATCTTTTGCTGTTTGTGTTTTTTTGGTATGTGAAATATCTATATCAATATTATCTTTAAGTACATCATCTGCATCTAAGTTAAGTAAGGAATCAAAGTCAATTGTTGTATGTTTTTCTTTTGTAATTTTTGGTTTTATAGAGCCATAGTCATTAATGTCAATCTGCATAGTTCCTTGTGTGGAATTATTTTGTGGTGTTACAAAAAGATTAAACTCATCAATAATTGCTTGATCTTCGTCTGAAATAACTTGTTTGTCATCCTGTGAAGTTCTTTGTAAAATTTCTTCAGGTGCAGAGTCAATATACTTGCTAATAAGTCCTTGTGCTTGCGCATAATTTCCGGCTTGAAGTAAAGAAAGTATTTCTTGAATTTTTGCATCAGTTTTAATAGGTGTGAGTTTAAGGAGTTGTAACTGTATGGTTTCTATGTCTGCTATGGAAATAGCTAGTTTTATGATGCTTAATCTTTTTTGTGTTTGATTCATTATTATGCCCAATCAATGATATGGCGTAGAGTATAACGAAAGAATCCTTTATAATGCTGTCAAAATGTGTAAACTGTTGACATTTTGCACTATTTATATTAGAATTTATTATATTAAGGTTTAAGCGGGGAAAAGAGGGGAAAAGGAGTACATAGTGAAACGAAATTCTGATGAATTATTGACGTTTATTCTTAATTCTATATCAAAAATAGCGTCATTACATCGTCATGATAAAGTATTAGATGAATTATCTAATATGTGTAGAGATATTGTATTTGCAGAGCGTTGTAGTATTTGGATTTTAGATAAACGTATAAAAAAACTTTGGACAAAAGTTGCAGATGGTATGAAACCCATAGAAATGGATGCGGATAAGGGTATAGTAGGTAATGCCATTAGCAACAATAAACCGTTACTCATTAATGATGTTCAAAATGATAAATGTTTTAATAATACCATTGATAAAAAGACAGGATACGTGACAAAGACGATGATGGTTATTCCTATGGAAAATAAGAAGAATGAAGTGATAGGTGCAATCCAAGTTATTAATAAAAAAGAAAATGATCTGTTTACTGAGTTTGATTTGCGTTATTTAACATTAGCAGCTTCTTACTCAGCAGAAAGTATAGGTACGATATTACTTATGGAAGAGATCAATAAAACACAAAAAGAATTGATTTTTCGTATGGGAGTCACGGGTGAAAATAGATCTAAAGAGACAGGTTTTCATGTAAAACGTGTAGCAGAATATTCTTGGTTATTGGCAAAACTTTATGGTTTATCTCTTGAAGAATGTGATATTTTAAGAGATGTGTCACCTATGCATGATATTGGAAAAATTGGTATTAAAGATGCGATATTGAATAAGCCAGGGAAACTTGATGATATTGAAATGGATATTATGAAAACACATGTACAAATAGGATATGAAATATTGCAATCTTCAGATTTGCCACTTTTACAAGCGGCATCAATTGTTGCACATGAACATCATGAACGCTATGATGGTGGGGGATATCCTAATCATCTTAAGGGGGAAGAGATACATATTTATGGACGGATTACGGCTTTGGCAGATGTGTTTGATGCTTTGGGATCAGAAAGAGTGTATAAAAAAGCCTGGGATGATGAACGTATTTTTACACTTTTTAAAGAAGAGAGAGGTAAACATTTTGATTCTAAGTTAATTGATATATTTATAGATAATAAAGAGAAGTTTTTTGCTATCAGAGATGAGTTTAAAGATGTCTAGTATAACGATATTGGGCGCATATGGTGCAAAAAGTGATACAGGGGGAAGTAGTGCATTTTATCTTAATGCTAAGCATATACTCGATGCGGGTAATATTTTAAGACCTTTAAAAGATAAAAGTAGTCGAATTGAGACAATATGGTTAACACATTCTCATCTTGATCATATTTCAGATATAGCATATATTCTTGACAACTTTTATGAAAAACGAACAGTTCCTTTAATATTATGTGGGCTTAAAGAAACATTAAGAACATTAAAAAAACATTTTTTTAACAATGAAATATGGCCAGATTTTTCTCAAATACCTTTAGCTCATGAAAAAGGTATGAGCCTTATCTATAAAGAAGTAAGTTTAGGAGAGAAATACAGTATAGGGGAGGATGAAAGTATAGAAGCTTTTAAAACGGATCATACGGTACCAAGCTGTGGATATATTATTACCAAAGGTGAGAGTAGTTTACTCATATCTGCAGATACACATAGTTTAGATTCGGTTGTAGACGCACACTTAGCACATGAAAATATCACTACTATAGTCTTAGAATGTTCTTTCCCTTCATCTATGGTTGAATTAGCAAAAGCTAGTAAACATCTTACCCCTGAGTTACTTTTTGCTAAACTAAAGCCTCTTGAAGGTAAAGGACTGAAACTTTATATTAACCATTTAAAACCTACTTACAAAGAGCAGATAATGGAAGAGATAGAAGTGTATAAAGGCGATTGGGATACCACTATTTTAACTGATGGAGATACTATTTCATTTTAGTATTTACTTTGTTGTCATTTTTAAAACAGGAGTAAATGGTACTGTGGGATGTTCTGTAAAATAGAGACAACGGCTATGATATTGTGAATATAAAACAGAAGGGTAGTTTTCTTCTAAATATGTAAACCTTTTAAGGGCTTCATTTATCTTTTCAGCTCTAAATACTTGTAAGGCTTTGTTATAGAGTAATAACTCTTCGGTGCCTATAGTACTTGTATTACAAATAACTTCATAAATTTCTACAGCATTACTTTTACCTTTTACTTCTACTATATCTAAAGGACGAATGGTATATTTACCTTTTAATGCTTTGTATGTAGCTTCAGAGATAAGGATTTGTACATCATAGTGTCTAGTAAGTCCCTCTAGTCTAGAAGCTAGGTTAACATTGTCTCCAATGACAGTATAGTCTGAACGCCCTTGTGCACCCATGTCTCCTGCCGTGACTAAGCCAGTATGCAAACCAATCCCAATATTAATTTTTACACCATAGAGAGGATGAATGACAGCATTAATTCTTGCAAGACTTTCGATTTGTTCTATAGCTGAGGTAACAGCTTTATCTGCATGATTTGTCACTTCTAAAGGAGCATTCCAATAGGCCATGATAGCATCACCTATAAACTTGTCTATGGTACCTTCATATTTGATAATACTTTCTACCATGGGAGTCATATAAGTGTTTAACATTTTGATAAGTTTATCGGGTGATTCTAATTTTTCAGAGATGGAAGTGAAACCTTGAATATCAGAAAAAAATACAGTAGCTTCCACTTCTCTCGGACTTACCAAATCTTCATCTGAATGTAAAATAAGATGGTTCATTACAGAAGGTGATACTTTTTTTCCAAGTATTTTTTTAGCTTCTTCTTTTTGTTTATAGGAGACAATATAGTCAATAGCAATAGAGAGTATAAGCGTAAATAAAAAGGCTAAGAGTGGAAAAAGTAGATTTAGCACAAGTCCATACTTAAATAGTAGGGTAAAGAGTCCATACCCAAGGCTATAGAAGAGCACAAGTGCAAAAGGTACAATAAGCCATGAACCTATTTGGTTAAATATATACATCAAGGTAAATATAAGTATCCATAAAATGAGAATATTATAGAGGATATGATTATTTGGTTGTGATAAATAATCCCCCGTCAGTAAATTATCTATAACATTTGCATGTATTTCTACTCCAGGTATATTACTATCGTAAGCGATAGCTCGTAAATCATAAAGACCTAATGCAGATGTTCCTACTAAAACAAATTTGTTTTCCAGTCTGGAGTTTTGTATGTCATTCTTCAAGATATCAGAAGCAGAAATGTACTCATAGTGATGTTTGGGACCCCTGAAGTTTACAAAAAGTCTCCCGAAGTTATCTATAGGAATCTGAAAGTCTCCAAACGAGAGTTCATCTATACTATAGGTATCTCCCATAATATCTACACGATTTTGATTACTATAAATACGCACCATTTCAAGTGCTAATGAGGTGAAAAAAGTATGGTCATACTTCATAATAAGAGGTACTTTTCTTATCATGCCATTGGCATCGGGTATGTTATTGAAAAATCCACTTGAATAGAGGGTATCTTGGAGTAAGGGTATATTGAGTATGGTAGAACTAGGACTGAGAATACTTTGATTGTTTTTGAGACCTCTTTGTACAATGACTGCAGGAATCATTGGTGCATCCGTATTATGTTTTTGTTTATCAAAAGTGAATATGTATCCACCTACTATTGGGGAGCTTTGAAAAGTACTGGCTAGAAGAGCATCATAGTTTGGTAAATCATCAGGTAAGTTTGAAAATTTTTCTTTGAGTAGATGAGGCGAGCTTCTATCTGATTCGGAAAATACAATATCAAGCCCAATAATACCGGGGTTATGTAGATTAATATTGTTTAGAAGTTTTGATACTATGTCTCGACTCCATGGCCATTGGCCATAGGTTTTGAGTGATTTATCATCTATATCTACAATGACGATATTGTTGTTTTTAGGTAATTCACCTCGTAAGATAAACATAAAGTCTCGTAGCCTATTATCAAGTGAAAAAAAGACATTAGGCAAGAATAGATAAGAAAATGTAAGTAAGAAGCTAAGAAAAAGCCCCGCTAATAATTTCAAGGAACGCTTCTTCATATTTTAGTTTGAGTCGTTTATTTTAGTTGACATGGCACACCATCAGGTATGATAGGTTCAGGGCGTGGGTAGATGATTTCTCTGTTTGCTTCTTCAATATCTTTAATATCTGGTAAATCAATGTCAATATTATTGGCCCAGTCAAGATTTAATTCAAAGATTTCACCCGCATTAATATCTCTTGCAGAATTACCAAAGGTAATTCTAATACCACCACTATAACATCTAAATCTCTCAATAGCATTTTGTAATCTAACTGAAAAGTCTGTACCACGTATACCTATGGTTGCAGATGATGTTTTTACTTTAAATCTTTCAGGTGCGATCTTCCCAATCTTCCCTGTTACTGAGCGAAAGAAACCTCTGCTCATACTCATGCTGAGTGTTGACTTTTTACTTCCATCAAAGAAAAATGTATCAAATGAAAAAGAGGAGTTTGCACCGATAGTAATAATCGTATCATCCTTTAAAATAATCTGTGCTCTTGTTTTACTTTGTGTGATTATTTTGTCACCTTCTTCTATTTGCATGCCGGACTTGGCAGTAAGTATGCTGTTTGTACTTCTGTGTATTTCTGCAGAACCTTTTAGTGCCATGATATTTCCAATACTGGAGAAGGCATTGAGTGTCAGTAAAATAAATAATAAAATTTTCATCATTGGGTATCCTTTAATATCTTACTTGATAACCAAGCTGGAATACATTTTTATTGTATTCTGCAGGGATATAGGTTGAAAGGCTTTGCGTATAAGTATCACCCACATATATTTCCATATCTTTGTTGATAAGATATGAAAATTTAAGAGCTATTTCATGGATGTAATCATCTCTACTAATCTCACTAGGTGTTGCATCTGTTCCAATGTTATCGCTATAATCAGAGTATCTAAAGAGATAGTGAGATTCCACTATGAGAGATGTGGTAAAGTAGTATTTATAATTGGCATCTAAGGTGAAAAAGTTAGCATCTACAAAGCGATTATTTTGCTCTTTATCGGCACTACGATTTTCATACTTTACATTGGCATATAACTGTGACTGGTTTGTATTCCAATATATACCAGTTTGTATACCATAGGTAGTAGCATCTTTAGTTTTATCTATACTCTCAATATAATTTCTTCGACTATAAATAGCAGATGAGTCCCATAAGGCATTTTCTAGGAAATTGATACGTATACGGGGTGTAAAAGAAAAAATATTAAGGAGATTTTGATTGAGATAATTGATATTGTTATAACTAATAGGAAAATAGAATAAGTAATCATCTTTAATATAACCCAGTGCAAATTCAACTGTAGGCACAGTCAGGTCATAAAGGTGGGCACTAAAATTGTTTTGATAATAGATGTCTAAGGCACTTTGGACAAACCAATTGTCATACTCTTCAAAATTATAAAGATAAGAAACATTTGCTTTTACTTTTGCAAATGAACTTGATATCTTCTTAAGTCCAAGATCTATCCCATAATAGCCATCAAGATCATCTCCACTGGCATTGACATTTACGTTTGAATCATATCCAAAAGACAAATTTGCTTTTGCTCTTATTTTGTTTTTCCTTGTGCCCTCGTTTGGCGTACTTGAGAGGCCTTTCCTATGGGTTGTTTCATAAATAGTATCAAGCGCATCTTTTGCCTCTTGGTTCTCAGGTTCCAAGATGAGTACACGTTCATAGGCACTCATCGCTACTGTTGTTTCTCCTAGTTTTTGTGCACTTGTTGCCCAGAGTATGTGAAGTTTAGGATTTTGATAGTCTTCAAGTGAATATTTTGCTTCTTTGAGGACTTTTTTATGTTGATTTTGTTTTGCATAGTTTTGCATTTGTATGTAGCTTGCATTCAACATAAATGTAAGTATTGTAAATATAAAAATAATTTTCATAGTTATGCCTTCATCTTTATAGTGCATTGCCACATGTAATGACAAGTGTAATATCTGAATTTTCCATTGTACCTGTAGTAATGGTAGTGAATGGAATGTAGCAGCTAAATGGAACAGGTTGTGGACCAGGAGTAGGACCACCGGGATTAATATTTACTGGTATATAAGTTAGTCCAATATTATAATTTTCCCCAGGTTGAAGTTGCATGGGCAGAGAAAATATCTGTTGAGAATAGGGTGGTACTGCTGTGAATGATACACTAGGATAGATCCAAGTATGTGTGACTGTGTCATTGTTTATAGTGTTACCCATTGTAATACTAATAGTATTACCTCCAAGAAATGGGTCATCTTCATTTAAAATAAAGTTTATTTTAAATCCCGTAGGGGGAAGTGTAACACATGTAAGTTGAATATCTATTATATTGGCTCCAGAAATAGTACCTATAGCATTTGTTAAAGTACATGTTTGTCCTGCTGGAGGGGTAAGTACAGTGACTCCATAGTTTGTTGTGTCTGTTAAAGATGTATTAAATATGAATGTGCCATTAGATACTGATAGATTATCACCATTATTATTTTGTAATACAGCAGTGCCAACTATACCAGAAGCATTTCCACCAATTGAAAAGAGTGAAGCAGGTGGTGTTGGAATGGTAGTACATGTAAGTTGAATATCTATTATATTGGCTCCAGAAATAGTACCTATAGCATTTGTTAAAGTACATGTTTGTCCTGCTGGAGGGGTAAGTACAGTGACTCCATAGTTTGTTGTGTCTGTTAAAGATGTATTAAATATGAATGTGCCATTAGATACTGATAGATTATCACCATTATTATTTTGTAATACAGCAGTGCCAACTATACCAGAAGCATTACCACTTAGAGAGAATAAAGTAGCAGAAGGTGTTGTTGGAGGTGTTGGAGCGGTAACAATATGAATAACTCTTTGAACCGTGACTAGGTTACCTGCGTCATCAACTGCTGAATGTGTGACAATATATGTACCAACCCTATTGGTATCTACTTCTCCTGCACAATAGACAGTTACCTCTCCATCTCGACCATCAATAGCAGTGACTACAGGGTCTGTATATGTTGAACCTTGCACTAATGTAAGAGGGTTTTCACCATGTATAGTTATAATTGGACCAAATATATCTGAGGCAAGACTTACTCCTAAGGCATCTATAACAGCATTGAGTTCCTCTTCTGTGTCAATGTCTTCTGCGACAAGTGTTTGAATAAAAAGATTTAATTTAAGAAGGTTTTGCCCATTTACCCCAATAATACCTGCATCTTCATAATTACGTATGGTTGGAGCTAGTCCTTCGCCATCGGCATAGTTGGATATGAGAGTAATGGCAATTTGTTTAAGCGTTTGTTTATCTCCTGTATTTTCACACGAAATAAAAAATAGAGTGATTATAACTATAAGAAATAGTTTTTTAATATATGATATATTTGACATCATTATTCCCTTTATAATATAATCATTATATTACTATTTAGTTTAAAGTAATATAAGTTAGAATTTAGCGAGTATTGTATATGTTTTATGAAAATGGTGATATGATTTTGGATGCAAGGAAAGATAAAATGGATAATGTTACATATGCTGATTTAGCTGATTTTGGAAAAAAATTACTTAATTCTACAGGACTAGAAGAAGGATTACCGCTTATTTCAAAATATGCATGTAATATTATTAAAGCAGAACGATGTTCTATTTTTGTTTATGATAAAGATACAAGAGAACTTTGGACAACTTTAGCTGATGGTATTGATCGTATAGTGATTGATTCAGATAAAGGTATTGTAGGAAGATCAATTCAAGTAAAACAACTAATTATAGAAAATGAGATAGAAAAAAGCCAATATTTTTTGGAAAAAATCGATGAAAAAAGTGGTTTTAAAACAGAAAATCTTATTGTAACACCTATATTCAATGAAAATCACAAAGTGATAGGTGCATTGGAATTACTCAATAAAAAAGATGGGTTTGGAACAGAAGATGAAAAGTTTATGAAATTTTTTGCAAATTTTATCAGTACATTTATTGATCTGGCACCAAGGTAAAATATGATAAAAATATTACTTTTAGTTACTATAATAACGGAGACTATATTTGCTATAAATCCAAATGAACTTGTAGGTAAATGGCATGCCTATACTGAGTCTACACTGAAGGGTACAGTTACCACAGAAGAAGAGTATTTTGATTTGAATGCTGATTATACATTCAAAATACAACTTTTTGTAAATTTAAATAAAGGTGATGCTTTTATAAAAGGTTTGCGTATTGAAGGCTCTGGTATTTGGAAGAGTAGAGACAACACCTTAGCAATCTATATAAAAAAGGTGGAAGTGCCATTTGCAAAAGAGATCTATCTTATCTCTCAGGAGTCACTGCGTAACTTAGCAAATAATTTTAAACATAAATATGAGAGTGAACCATTAAAGCTTATACATATAAAAAGCTTTACTGCTACACAATTGGTGACATCTACAGAATCATCAATCGAAACAGTTTACACACGTCAATAATTATAGGTTTGCCGAAAGTGCTAACAACCTACAAGAGTTTTCTAAGATAGATATCTTCTTTGCCATCTCCGTGATATCTCTATCGTATGAAATGAGTCCAAAGCCTTTAATGAGTAGTAAGTGTGTGTCATGTTTTTGGAAAAATTGAGGTATTTCATAAGGTGCGCGCTCAAGCCAATCATCTATATTTTTAGGGTCATAAATAATGACTTCTCCTAAAATCTTTTTACCAAAAAAATCTTGTGGAGATACTTTACCATGTTTCAGTGAATAGGCTGTGGCATAGGGTGGCATAGTATATGAGATGTATTTTGCATTTGGGATAGTCTCATAAATATGCTCATGTATATGTACATCAGAGTTTGCCATAGACCAACGATAATCTCTTTTTTGACAGTCCAATTTTACTAAAGATTCTTCTGACACTTCATCTAAAATGGTTTCTTTTGAATTAATAATAAAGCTATGTTCTGAAATACGTGCAGAGATAGAACCGTGGTAGACACCAAAGAAGTTTTTATTAAAGAGTGAGAGAGAGACATGCTTGATGTCATCAATAAGATGTTTATCCATATATACGAAACCTTTATTAGGATTATTTCGCTATTATAACATTGATAATTAAAATGTGG
>Ga0256824_10001020_pt1 | contig 10836 bp, 10 predicted proteins | sample CV67metaG_FD_191570 | JGI IMG/M metagenome (GOLD analysis project Ga0256824, IMG submission 191570) | Hydrothermal vent microbial communities from East Pacific Rise, Pacific Ocean - CV67 | ecosystem: Environmental > Aquatic > Marine > Hydrothermal vents | place: Pacific Ocean: East Pacific Rise...
CATTGCCCCAAAAGACAGTGGCATCACCGATTACATGGGTGCATTTGCCATCACCGCTGGCATTAATATTGACCCATTAGTAGCAGCCTTTGAAGCCGACCACGACGACTACAATTCAATTATGATCAAAGCCGTTGCCGACCGCCTAGCCGAAGCCTTCACCGAGCTTATGCACTTCAAAATCCGCACCGAACTCTGGGGCTACAGCACCGAACTCTTTGACAACGAGCAACTTATCCAAGAACAATTCGACGGCATCCGCCCCGCCCCTGGCTACCCCTGCTGCCCCGAACACAGCGAAAAAGAAAAACTGTGGGACTTACTCAATGTAGAAAAAAACATCAATATGACCCTTACCAGCTCCTACGCCATGCTCCCCACCGCCTCCGTCAGCGGTTGGTACTTCGCCAACCCTGATGCCAAATACTTCGGCGTCGCCAAAATCAACCAAGCCCAACTAGACAACTATGCCAAACGCAAAGGCGTATCAATAGAACAGGCTGAAAGGTTGCTTTCGCCTAATTTAGAGTAGTTTTTTTTATTTTTTTATGTATCATAACAACTGAATTTGAAAATTTTTTGTGATAAATATTTTTTTTACCACAATATCTTGCGAGTAATTTATATCAAGGCCTTTATACAAAATAAATAAAATAGGTGAGGATATTTACCCCTACTCTAAAACAAACAACAAACAATAAGGCAATTAAACTATGTGTAATAAAAAATTAATGATAAATAATGCCGATGAAGCGGCATCAACTGTTTTATCTCAAGCAATGATAGCCGCTGATCAAGGTACTTTTGCAGTAGGCGGATGTATTATCGAGAATAGCAGTGGACGGATAATTAAAGCCATGCATAACAATGCATTAAAATCTCTGTCTACCACGGGCAAGGTTTTTACTTTTGACCCAACCGCTCATGGGGAGCGTCAATTGGTTTCTTGGTATTACGCCAATAAAACTGCATTGGCACTCCCAGAGCCAAAAGACCTAACTGTTGTAACAACCCTTGATCCTTGCGCTATGTGTGCGGGAACATTATTAACGGCTGGTTTTAATGTTGCGGTTGTGGCGATTGATGATTTTGCTGGAATTAATTACAATCAATCATTCTTATTTAATGACTTACCTTCAAATCTTCAAATATTAGCCAAGTCAAAATTTGGCTATTATGCCTGTGGAAACGAAGACCAAGATCCAGGTACTTATGTTAGAAAGTATGTAGGTGGGTCTAATGTGGTATTTAGCAATTCCGTTGTTAGTTCAGAAAATCTGATGGGATGTGGTGATATTTTTCAATCCAGTGTGAATACAGTTCGTGATAACAGCTCAGATTCTGGCTTAACGCCAGACTTACTTGCCAATCCTGCAAAACTTCCTGACGATTCATTGATTAAAACATCATTTAGAAAAGCTTATCCTGGGGCATTTAAATTAAGCATACCGAATAGCCGGCTTCCAAATACAGATTTATACGATCTTCTCGTAGATGTTAAGAACTCAGTGCCAAATGCAGAAAACTCTGTCGCATTCCTTGATCCATTTGGCAATGTTGTTCTTTGTTTTGCCGACACTTTTGAAGTGAGTCCCATACAAACCGCTTTTATGAATGTAACCCAATCCTACGCAAAAATACGCCACGAGTTAATGGACAATGAAGAAGTATACAAAAAGACAGAGGCAACATTAACCCATCCTAAATACGGGACTTTTGTCTTTTTAAATGCACCTAACCCAGCTGATCCAGCTACTGTAATGATGCTAGGTGCATACGGATCCACCCTAGAGGGGTCAGTTCCTCAGATATTCCCGGCAAATCTTCAATACTACAATCACCCTACAGAGGGAACGGTGGAAGAACTTACCTCCTTAATTATGAACCTTCCACCTTTTTATACTCAATTGGCACAATTATCAATAATGCAAACGGCTGTTAGTTCAAATGAATAGCCAATACCTAAGGCTTCTTATTTCGAATAAGTTAAACTGAAAAAAAAATGGAATAAAAAGCGAACCAAAATGGGCTTGAATTTTAAATTCAAGCCCATTTTTAATGGATAGGTATTTTCATTGGGTGGCTATAGGTGTTATATTATTCATTTTATTTTTGGAAATAGTATAACCATGGGCACTATTTTATTTTATCCAATACAATCTGCTGTCCATTTTTTAAAATGGTTATTTGCTCTTTGTTAAAATCAATGTTTATGATTTTCCAATTGATTCTGATACTGCCTACACTTACAATAGAGGTGTGTCCGTTATATCTGATCGTGGCTTTTGGTTGTGAATCCCATATACTAATTCCAACCAGCTCAAACATTTCCTTTGGGTCTTTTTTTGCCTCCTCTTCTTGGTTTTTAAACAGTGATCCAATTGTACTGAACACCCTTTTTTGAAAAGATTTTTGCTCTTTTGGAATGACTTTACTCTTGTTGTTCGTTTGGACATCAACAAGGGTGTTTTCAAAGTTGCTTAAGGGCTGTTCACTGCTTGTTATCACCCCTTTCTCCTCCTCTTTATCACCTTGTTGCCTTGTTGGTAACAGGATATTGGGGGCTTTATCCCCATGGCTTATCACCTTATTTACTGTTACTGGCTTTTTAGCATGAGCATCTTCATCGCTATTCTCAATAGATTTCTTAAGGTTTAAATCTTGATGCGTGGTGATTAGAGTGTTTTTATCGGTTTGTTGTTGTCGCTGCTGGACAAGAAAAATTGTGGCAATAGCAAATATGACAACACTAATGATAATTTTTTTACCCATATTTTTCTTTTTTAATTTTTTAATTTCGATCTGTTTTACAACACTATTTTGATTTTCTTCACTCATTATCAACCCCATTATTTAAACTCAGCATATTGAGACCCCTGCATTAAAACATAAATATTAACGAAAGACTGACTTCTAGTCATTTATAAATTTTGCCCTTTATTCAACATCCATACCCAAGAGAAGGGTCTTGTTGTTTATAATTTTATAAACACAACATAGGTTTATCACACCAAGCAATGGTGTGCTAGTTTTTTCTACAGATGTTTTTGTTGGAATAAACCATACTCGTTCAAATAAAAATCCCAAAGGTAATCAAGTGAGCACAATCTAACATCGCCCCTCTTTTAAATGAAATACACTAAAAAAAATCGACTGATAAATAATTATTCAATCTAATTCATTCCATTGCTACCGCTATAGATTTGCTTTTAGAGGGGTCGTTTTTTTGCGCACCTTAAACTTTTTTATTTTCTCAACCCAATCTGGCACTCTTGATCAATATTTATTTAACACCTGTTGAATGTCAAATACATTTAGTCAATCTTTTTATTCGTATCAGCAGGAGGGGGCGTAACATCTTCCACTTTTAAATCAAGAAACTTTACATCGGTTGAATCGTGTTTTGTATCATAAGCCAATAGTTTGCTTGAAATAATTGTCGCTGACACGCTGACAACCACTTTAAATGATGCTGATAAAAATCTTCTTCTATTTAATACTTTTACTTCATCCATAACAACTTTCCTTTATTTATACTTCTATATTCTATATATTTACAAAAATTTGTAAGCATCAAAAAGCCTACCCGAATTAACAACATTGCCATATGTGCGAAACGCCCTACTGGCAAATATTATTAAATTTATCCTTAAAACAATTTGTTTTCACCTTGTTTTGATAATTTTCTATTTCAACTTATTCCAGTCTCCGTAATCACAAAAAACTTCAGCAAGGCCTGAAATTGAGCTTAACCCTTTTGTACCCAGTCTCCATGTTGATTGATCTTTATCCTCGAACCTAGCAGACCAAGATATATTTCTAATACCTAGTATTCCGCCAGGTTTAGTGGTAACACCTTGCACTCTCAAGAAAATTTTAGGTGTGCCTTTTTTAGCGTTTTCGTGTGAGCAGTTTGGTTTACTTACAACGGCATCTAAACCACCGAGTACCACACTCCCCATCGAAACAAATTGACCGATACCCAGTTTAATACTTTGCCCATCAAGGTTTATGTCATGAACGCCTATAATTGAATTTCCGCCCATACCAAAATCACCCCTCATAGAACGAAACCCATCTAGCGATAAAAACTGTGAGAGTGAGAGAGGCCTAGGAATAGAACTTGCACTTGTGTCTCCATTTGGATCGGATAAAAGCCTTGATCCAGGGTACTGAGATGCAATATAAGGTGCTGCAAAATCTTTGTTGCTTTTTACTCGGACTTCAAAGGTCTTTGAGTCACATGCTGTTATATATGGCGTATTGTAAGGACTTGTTGTCGTAACATAATTCAGGTATGCCTCAGCGGTGGTCTTAAGTGTATTAATGGCATTATTACATTGGTTTGCAAAATCTGGCCATTTACCCTCATCAGCAAGATAGCCACTAGCCGCTGCTTGGATATACCCTATTTCTTGCATGGTTCTTTTAACATCCACCTCAATTTGTTCAACAACATTGGCTTCAGCATCTGCTTTAATTTTAATCTGCATGAGCATTGCAACAACTGCAAGTACAAGCATTAACTCAATTAAAGTAAAACCCAGTTGCTTGTTTTTAATTTTCATCATAATGACAATCCTGTGGCATAAACACCTACAAAGAATAATATTGCTGAGAGTAAAAATAAATTCCTAATTAACAGCATTAAAATTGATATTTTTTTTGCTTGTTTTTTTATTTGCACACTCAGAACCCCTATCGTACTTTCGACAACTTCACTCCTTATACTTGGATTTTCAATATCAAATATAACCGACAACTGTTTTGATATTTTTTTTGATAACGATGTGTTGGTAATCGCCTGCGATAATGATTGCCCACTACCAATACAACTAGCCAACTCATTGCCGATATTTTTTTGAATTTTCTGATAAAAACGAACAACTTCAATATCCAAATGATTGATTTTTTTTAGTGTGGTATAAATGGGTAAAAAATTCATTGCACTTTTCAAATTTTGCAAATCAGCAACACTTTTCCAAGGTTGCAAACCCATCAAACGATTAAACATCCTTTGATTGGTAAATGAAAAGACAGCCAAGGTTACTATTGCAGCTGAAGCAAAAACAATGCTACCAATATTATCAACAATAAAATTTATCAAAGTAATTACAACTGGTTCTGCTATTTTTTTTGCTTTTATAATTTTATTATAAGGATCTGCCAGCATAAATGGCATACCTAAAATCAACCCTAAAGAAAGAGCGCTAAACGAAATATTTGACAAAATATCAGTTTTGTAAAGTCCACTCTCTTCACTTGATAACTTTAAATATTTTTTAGCCTCCTTGAATGCTTGCGACATATCACCAGCACCGCCAGATTCTAAAAGAATAATTATCACTTTATCAACATTAATAGAATCAAGCATTGCTGTTAAAGAAAGGTTTTTCATTGCCCATATTTTAGTTTGATTTTTCAAGTTTTTATCATTGGGATAGAAATCTAAAATAGTGTCTACCAATGACTGTTCTAATGTCTTTAAACCCGATAAATGTGTTGCCTCCAGTGTTGATAAGATAATCAGTAAATCGTCATCTTGGATAATTTTTTTAATTCTACCATATTCTCGATTGTATTTTAAAATTTGGGCACAATTAATTGCTAATTTTTTGGCAATATCTTTGGCGATATCGTTACTATCATCATCAATAATAACAACCGATGATGCAACGATATCTGCAACAATATATTTAACCAAATATCTCACTGTTGCTATTTTTTTAAATAAGTTATTCTGATTGTAAAGTCCGAATTTGTATATGCAGTACTAGGCTTAGAAATCCTAGGCAACTCTAAAACATATTCAACAATATCTTCACCTATATCCTTCCTGTCTTCACATGATGTCAGTGGATATGTTAAAACCACTTGATCGTCTGCTGGGGCAATTGACCATAAATCGCCACAAGCGGTTTTTTCATCAAGTGTCGGAACTTTACGCATCAAACTCTCTTTGTTGCAACCAGATAAATCCCCTCGATGTATTTTTGAACATAGATTGATTGCAGCAGGAATAGCGACTGTTGTGTCAATTAGCACCCCTCGTCTCGTCCCTTCCGAAAACATTTGACTGCCTGAAAATAGCACAACCACAGATAGTACTGCAATAATTGCAATAACAATTACCAGTTCAATCAGTGAAAAACCCCTTTGTTTCATTGTCTTCTCGTCTTTCATTTTTTATCCCTTTATATTGAATTTAAATGTCACTTTCCTTGTGATGCGTTGCACTCCGTGCCAAAGTAAACTTTGGACGGAAGTATTCTGGTTATCTCGTCTAATGTTGTTTTACCCTCTTTAACAAGCGTGATGGCACTAGAGTAAATGTCTTTACTTTGCCCTCTTAGGGCTTCAGCATGTATTTTGTCGCTTGAAGCATTGTCAATAATCATTTGCTGAAGTATGCTATTAATAACAAATACTTCGGCAACTTGAGTTCTACCCTTATATCCGTATGAGCAGTATTGACAGCCATTGCTATTCGCTTTTTTAATCAAAATTGAATTGGCGGTAAAATATCCACTGTACTTCTTAAAAAGAGTGTCTTTTTCAGCAGTAATATCAAGTGCACAATATCGACACACTTGCCTAACGAGCCTTGGCATAATAATGATTGATATTGTTTTTGCAATAGTATCAAGGGCAACTGCAAAGCTGTCTTTGCTACTTGTGCTTTTTAATCTATCAATAATATCAAATGATTTATCGGCGTGAATTGTGGTTAAAATTGTATTGCCAACTTCCCTTGTTGCACACACATGGTGGGCTGTTGATTTGTCTCTAATTTCACCACAAAATACCACATCTGGATCAGATCTTAAAATTGCCTTTAAAGCCTGTTCAAAATTAAGATTCTCTTTAATCTCTATTTGTTGTGTATTTGGCAAATCAACCTCAACTGGATCTTCAACAGACATAACGCTAATGCCATTTCTTTGGCTATGTATTTCAGCTAAAACTGCATAAGCCAATGTTGTTTTACCAGATCCTGTTGGGCCAGCAATAAAAATTCCAGCGTTATTGTGTTTGCAAAATCTACTGATCTCTTGTACTTGCAAATCTGTTAGCCCTATATCACTCAAAACCCTAAAAGAGGCGGAACTGATTAGTCGAATGACATAATTAGGAATATGTTTGCCTGCTTGCGCTCCTTTTTTAAATTTCACATGGAGTGGATTTAGCTCCAACCTGAGACTGACAGATTTTTTCTTATTGTCAAAAACATTAATTTTAGAAGTTTCAGATTGGCGTTCTTGAATTGCATTGTATTTACCAATATCAATGCCAAATAATACATTGATTTCAGCAGCAATAGATTGAAATGCAGTGTTGCTAACATCTGCTATTTCCGAATTAATTATCATGCCATCTAGTCTAAATTTAAAACATATATGGCTGGTATTTCTAGGTTGTATATGGATGTCACTCACACCCAATTCAACGGCTTTTTTAAAAAGTAGAGTAACTATCTTTTTTGAATGAATGGCGTTCAACTCTTCTTTTTGTGCAGGGGTGTTTTTAAGCAATAAATTGTTGTTAACATTAATTAAACCAATACTGACGCTTGGGTTTAATTTTTCACCCATTAAAGAGGAATTACGAATTCTAAACGACTCCAAGCTAGAAAAAGGATTGGTGCTGAACGCCAAAAATTCGCCATTATGTTCAACAATCAAATAGGAATCACTGCTATCAACAACGCGAACATCTGGGTAATCTTTATCAAATGTTGTTAAACCAAGGGTTTCTTTTAGCACTTTTTTTACAGCATCAAATTCCAAATTTTCAACCAAATGTGGGATGAGCGTCTCGTCTTCTGACAACAGCACTTCACTTAAACTGTCTGTTTTAACAGATAGCCTGTGTAGCGCTGGTTTGATCTCATCCCAAATGCTCATTACTTCATTGTCCAGTTAATTGTTATTGTTTTTTGAATGTTGTCATTAATGGCACTCGCCAAAGTGACACTTGAATCTGTAATGACTTTAATTTTAATGCCATTATCCAAGACATCTCCTACTTGAAAAAAACCGCTGACTCCCCTAAAGGCAACTCTTTTATTAACAATCCCAGCAATTGAGAGCGCATTAATATTTACTTCCTTATTTATCACTTGTTTAACATTATTTTGCACTTTTTTAGCAACAATTGGTGCTGCAATAAGAGGGTTATCTGTATCGTTTAAGCATCCGTCATTATTTTGACATTGCTTTCTAAGTTTTGCCAATTCTGCTTCAAACTTTAATGCTTTAACTTTGTAAGCAAGATAGTTTAGGTTATCTAAACGAGCTTCTTGTGCTTTAATTGCCGTTTGTGCATCTGCTATATAAGCAGTGCTCAACATAATCATTAGCATTATACTATTTTTAATCATTATTTACTCCAAAAATTTGAACTTTTAAAACGCTAGAGCCATTTTTGACTAGCAACTTTTGAATCTGTGCCCTAATAGCATGGTTGACAATTGCCCTATTGACTTTATAGGACAACAACACGATGCTTTTGGTATTGCCGCTAATGGCATAAACAAAACCTTTGGAATTTGTATCAAAGGCAACTATTTTAACATCATCAAAAGCCGAAACAATAGTTTTAAAAATCAACATTTGTTTTGTTAAATTAGCCTTATTGACGGTCAATACACCCTTTAAATTGCTGAGTTGCTGTTGTAAATCACCAATAAACGCTTTTTCATTGTTAAATTTTTGCTCTAAATATGGTAAATTAATTTCATAAAACTTTTTGCTAAAAACACTATAAATGGCAAATATAATACCTATATTAACAATGATCAATATTGCCGATCTTTTAAACTCATTTGATACATTAAAAGTCATAAGTCATCCTTAACTTTCCAAGAAACATCTGCTGTATCGTCAATAAAGTTTCTGTTGATTGTTAACGCAATATTATTAGTTTTGGCAAGATGCTTCACCATATCTAAATCGCTTAAACTAACCGTTATCACCGCAGAAGATTGTGTTAAATCAATGGTGCTATTTTTTATATTAACACTTTCTACAATATATAATAAATTTTCAATATGGGCTTGCTGGATAGTTGCTTCCAACACTATGACACTACCTTTGATGTTGTTAATTTCTTTATTCAAATTCATGGCAGTTACTTTTAAGGGGAATAAAGACTTATTTATTTCGCTAAAAGTATTCGCTTTATATTGATAATAAGCAAATATACCACTTAAAAACAACACATAGAAAACGACATGCTGCAAGATGGTATTACGCCAAAACAGACTGTTTTCTTGTTTTGCTTGCCGCTTTGTCTTAATAACTTTAAAAATGTTAAAATTATTGGGATTAACTTCAATATCATTAAATTCATCAAGACGAACAAGATTGGCATCAGCATGTAAAGTTATGCCTTTGCTTGTGTCAAATGAAATTAAATACAATTCCGTGTCAATAGTAAACTTATATTTAAAATTACTTGAGTAATTAAATTTATAGTTATTTAATATGGTTTGCCAAAAACCAATTGGATTAGCCTGCTCGGTTATTTTGTAATCGTTTATAAAGCTAATTTCCAAATTGCCAATGGTCTTCTGTTCAGAAATAAAATGGATATCATCAACTTCACTTGCGTTATCACTTGCGATAACATGGTCAAGTGCAACATAATAGTTGTGTTTATCGTTATTAAATTGAGTGTTTGGTTTAAACATGTTAACTGGTTAATTATTCATTGCCTATTTAACGCTTTACCTGATTTAAATGCAAGCGCTTCAGAGTGAAAATTTGAATTATAATATCCGTAGCAAACAACGCAATCTCTAGTAATAAGAATAAACCCAAGGCCTATTCTGTTAATTGTGCGCCACTACTTTTAATACAAGACACCTTTGCATAAATATTAATTAAAGGTCAACTTTCACTCATTTATAAATTTTTATAAAGCCCATTTTAACTCTGTCAGAATAAGCTTTATAAAAATTTACAACTGAATAAAATTTACCCTTTAGTTTAACATTCACACCTAATGCAGAATGTTAAATTGACAAAAATTAAATGTTGTTAATTACCCATATTTATACAAAGGTCTCAATATAATACTAGAAAAGTGCCTGCATTGGTAAACCCATCTCTATCTTTTTTTTATTTTACAATTGTTGGTGTGATTAAAATCACAATCTCTCTACGCTCTAAAGATTTTTTCACACCTCTAAAGAAAAAATTCATAATGCCATCACTAGGTAAGCCCTTAACTGCACTAGCGATTTTTGACGCAATTAACCCACCTAGGTGTATTGTCCTTCCACTTTCAACAATCACTTGAGTGGTTAATTTTTGTAGTGCAATATTAGGCGTCTGAAACTCTTGAACCGAGCCTTCAACACCACTCGTTAGTGTTGAAAATGATTTGATGCTTGATATAATTGGCACAATATCAACAACAATACGATTGTCTGGCAAAATTTTAGGTGTTACGCGCATATCAACACCAACATTCATTCTTTGAACTTCTGCTGTGATTGAAACTTGACCTTGTGCATCTTTTTCCGATTCAATGGAGGAGATGTAGCTGAATTCATCGCCTGTGGTAATATAAGCCTCACGACCATTAGTCACAGTAATATTAGGCTGATTGTCAACTTTAACCTTGCCCTGCTTACGCAAAAAATTAAGCATTGCACCAAGTGTAATCTTTTTACCCAAGTCCAGTACGACAGAATCAGGGGTACCTAGTGTTATATACCCAGAACCTTTAATTTCTTGTTTTGACTTGCTTTCAATTTTAAAGGCAGACGACTGCTGAGAGATAAGACTCCAATCAATGCCCCTGCCAACCGATTCATCCACAATAACATCA
>Ga0256824_10001021_pt1 | contig 10827 bp, 12 predicted proteins | sample CV67metaG_FD_191570 | JGI IMG/M metagenome (GOLD analysis project Ga0256824, IMG submission 191570) | Hydrothermal vent microbial communities from East Pacific Rise, Pacific Ocean - CV67 | ecosystem: Environmental > Aquatic > Marine > Hydrothermal vents | place: Pacific Ocean: East Pacific Rise...
CATTAAAGACCTCATCCATATCTTTTTGTAAGTTTTCTGCTCCCACCACAGCATTTTCACTTCTATCATAGATGAAGTAGTCAATATACTCCAAAAGGAGAGCCTCCACCTCATTGTCATTCTCTATCATCGCATCAACATAAATTACATTTTCTTTGAAAATCTCTTCATACTCATCATCTCCATGATTAACAGTTTTTCCATTCCATTGAAAAGTAATTTGAGAATTCTTTCTGCTCTTTATGGTCTCTAAAATAGTCGTTTTCCCTGTACCATTTTTTCCTGCTATTAGGACTAAAGGCAAAGGTCTTTTATTTACATCTAAAAAATCCATTGAGAATTCACTAAACATCTTGTAATTAGCAATGGTTAGCTCTCTTACCTTTAAACCTAACTCTTGCTCTTGTGGGTTTAATGCTTTTTGATACCACCCATCTATGTATTGGTAGGTTCGTGTATATTTATTAATAGATTTCTGAAGTGTCCCTCTCGGTTGTGGAAAACTTAGCATATCATTATCGGCTAGAGCTAAGATTTTAATTTTACGTCGAAACTGAAACCAATCGAGGGCATTAAAATCATTTGCTCCCGTATCTTCATAGTCACTTAGCACCTCTACCAAAGCGATAGGAATACTACCTCGACGAACAAGCACAACATCTCCTATAGCCATATCAGATTTAAACTGCTCCTCTTGATTTTTGTTGGTGTAGCCTAAACCAATAAGTGCTTTTTCTTCTAAGAGTTTTTGCTCACTTCCCTCATCTCTATTTTTAAACATCTGCATGTGCCAATAGGTCATATTTTTTCCTTTTCTACCAAACATAAACTTTTTATCTATTTTAGCATAAAGAGAAGAGTGAAGGATTTTAAAACAACAATATAAATTAAAAAAGGGAAAAACACATGGGCAGAATGCCCATACTAAGTAGTAAGTTGAACTCCAAATGAAGAGAGACTCCCATCTCTCTAGCTGTAAATAGATAAAAAATATTAGGTCTTTAGAGAGATACTAAAAATAGGAAAGGAAAAAAAATATCTCTCATGGGACAAGTATAACGGCTAGATGTGGTTTAATCGTGTAAAAAAATAACTTTAAATGACTATTTCATGGGATTTAAACGGGTTTAAACAGAAGAAAATAAATAGTTATATTTTTCAAATCAAGCGTGTTATATCTTGACTTTATTTTCTCCAAGTTAAAAAAACTAATATTTAAACCTAAACCTGACTCTCCCAAATAAAAAGGTGTCCTGTTTGGGTATTGACAAAAATTCTCACAGAACTTCCCCCTAAAGAAAAAGTACGATAAAGAAGATACAAAATAATTTTAAACTTAAATTAATAAACTATATATTAATATTAATTAAAACTTAAATCAAGGAACAGATTATGACAACCTATATCAAACAATCTATTATTCTATTAACAATAATTTCTTCTATTTTAATACTCAGTGCCTGTATGCCTCGCCAAACTGAGGGGAGATATCAGAGTAATTATAGCTACCATCCATACAAAGAGGAAAAAACTATCCAAACCAAATATATAGAACCCACCTATTCTATGCACAATGAGATGAAACCCACCAATACAACATACACTTACCCAGAAGACAACCCTCCGAGTAATGTACCTAGAGGCTCAATAACAGAAGACTCTAGAGCGATAAAAAGTGAAACAAAAATCATTTATGTTTATCCTGATGACCCTGTACCTGAAAAGTTTTCTGTTAATTAGATATAATCCATTATGTTAAAAATATTATTTATTTCACTTATTTTGACCCTAACCAGCTATGCTAAAGATACCAAGCCAACACTAACCATCTATACCTATGACGCATTTTCAGCCTCTTGGGGTGCAGGTCCAAAGATTAAAAAAGCGTTTGAAAAAGAGCATAAATGTACGGTAAAGTTTGTCTCCGTTTCAAGCTCTATTGGAGCATTACGTAAAATACAACTAGAAGGCAAAAAAACAAAAGCTGACATACTTATGGGGCTTGACACAAGCATTGCACAGATGGCAAACAAAACAAAACTTTTTACAGCACATGGGATAGACTCTTCTAAGTTAGATTTACCCATCGCCTACAAAGATGAAAACTTTTTACCCTTTGACTACTCCTACTTTGCTTTTGTTTATGACGCTAACAAACTAAAAAAGCCCCCAACTTCGTTTGAAGAGTTGGTCAACATGCCAAAAAACTTTAAAATAGTGATTCAAGACCCACGCTCTTCAACTGCTGGGTTGGGGTTACTTTTATGGGTGAAAGATGTGTATCAGAAAGAATCTTATGATTATTGGAAAAAGCTTTCTCCCCATATTTTAACCATCACAAAAGGTTGGTCAGAGGCTTATGGACTTTTTCTAAAAGGTGAAGCAGACATGGTGCTTTCGTTTACAACCTCCCCTGCTTATCATATCATTGACGAAAACAAAACCAACTATAAGTCAGCATCATTTGCCGAGGGTCACTACACCCAAATAGAAGTTGCAGGTATTTTAAAGTCTTCTAAAAACCAAAAACTGGCAAAAGAGTTTTTAAAGTTTACCCAAAGTGAAACTTTTGCTGACATCATCCCCACTGGAAACTGGGCATACCCTGTGGTAAAAAGTAAAAAACCACTTCCAAAAGCGTTTAAAGAGTTGGCTGTCCCTGAAAAGTTTTTACTTCTCAGTGGTGAAACCGTTCAAAAACATCGTAAAGAATATGTGGATGAATGGCTGAGAGCCTTAAAATAAAATCGTAGGGACAATGTCATTGAATTATGGGCTTCTCGCGTAGGGTCGGTTTACCGACCATCAAATAGGCATTTGTCTCAATTTATGGTCGATGAATCGACCCTACAAATTTCAAATATTATTTCCCCAAACCTGACCAGAATAGATAGCCAAACCATATCCCACAGAGGAAAGTACATCGGTATGAACTATTTTCTCTTCTGAAAATACCTCTACATAAATATCTTTAACAGCAGGAACAAGGGTTGAACCACCTGTTAAAAAAACTTTATCTATCTGCTCATACGATATATTTGCCATCTCCATGGTTTCATCTAATGTTGTTTTTATTTTTTGAGTATGATGTTCGATGACAGCATTAAAAGCTTCTCTTGTAATCTCTTCGGTAAAAGGTTTATAAAAAATATTCATGTCGATATCTGTCTTTTCGTTAAAAGAAAGCTCCACCTTCGCCTCAATAATTTTTTCAGAAAAAGAGAAATACAGCCCCTCTTTTATAAGCTCTAAAAGTCGGCTGATTCTCTCTTTGTCATATGCCATAAAAATAAGCTTTTCGATACTGTTTAAAACTTTTATGTCATACATTTTAACAAAACGATGCCACTCAGAAAAGTCTCCATAAAGAGCTGGTCCTATCTCCATCTCTTTTCCCATATTTTTGTAGAGTGAACCTTTACCCAAATGGGAAACCACAAAGTTTTTTATAATCTCTGTGTCAAAACTGTTTCCCCCCACATACGTTCCATGAGTGGCTAAAATATCTTCTTTTCTATCCAGTTTATTTTTATCTCCCCCTACACGAATCACCGAATAATCGGTTGTTCCCCCTCCAATGTCGGCGACCAAAATAAGCTCTTCTTTTTGAATTGTTGCTTCATAAGCCAACGCAGCAGCGATGGGTTCATACTGAAAAATAACCTCTTTAAATCCTGCTTGAAGCACAGCTCTTTCTAGTCTATTTTGAGCTTCTTGGTCTAAAAGTTCATCTTCATCGTTAAAATGGACAGGTCTCCCTATTACCACTTTTTCTATGCTCTCCCCCACTTTAGAATCCAATGTTTTTTTAAACCGTCTCACAATAATGGAAATCAACTCTTCTAACGAATAGGTGGTTGTCCCCAAAGTTGTTTCTATATTTTCAGCCCCCCCTAAAAAAGATTTTAAAGCCACCAAATAACGCCCCAAAGTTTCTAGTTTTAACTCATCTAACGCTTCATCACCCACATAAAATTGTTTGTCTTCAAAACTATAAAAAAGTACAGTTTTGGTCTCGATGCTATCTTTTCCTAGAGCTATCATCTCTATGTTTCCGTTGTTATTAATACCTACAACAGAGTTGGTTGTACCAAAATCTATGGATGCTGTTATCATGTTGGGAGTCCTTGTGTAAAAAATGGATGAAAGTATAATTGATTTTTATAAATTGAGGTTGAAATAAAAATTTTCTAAAAAATTAAAAAATAATAAGATATAATTATAAAAAATACAAATAAGCATAAAAGAGAAAGCATGAAACAAACCATTCCATACCTAAGCCTTGTAACGATTTCATTCATTTTTGCAGGATGTACCCCTGCCCCAACACCATCTGCACCTCAAGTATTTGAAAATAGCCCCATAAAAGCCGATACCTCTACCCCTTCTCTTGGTAGACCCATTAATGATATCCCAACAACTACGACCGAAGTGGTCAACAATACAATTGTTAGAGAACCTACCCAAACAACTAAAACTCCTAGCGAAGTTGTAACCTCTGTTTACCCCGATATAGTCAAAGAAGAAACAATCTATCAAGAACATGTTGCAGAAGAAGTAGCTTCTGGGGTAGATGATGCTCAGATAATAGGGACACCTAGCTATGAAGCAAATACAGAAAAGATTCCAGCAGAAGTTCCTATAAACACTCTCCCTGCTGAAGATGTTACACAAAGTAGTAAAACACCTGTTGAGGTTGACCCTTATGGAAACCCTCCAGCAGATTATCGTACTAGCATTAGAAACTATTTAGCAAAAAAAGCAAACCCTAATGACACCTTAAAATATGTTTTTTCAAGACCCCAAAAAGCAGAAAAAACAGATAAATCATGGAGAGGATGGATGGTAAAAGTAGATATGTTAAAACGGAATGGAAAAGGGGAAATCTTAAAAAATCAACCTTATACTATTTTGTTTAATGGTTCTTCCATTTTAGAAGATTTTGCCAGTGATAACCCTAAAAACATTACAAAAATTGTTTACTAAATTTACATTCTATATTTTTCATAATTATTATTTGAATAATAATTATAATTATGACAAAATTAGATTATAATCAGTCGGCTTCTTATACAATGGTAGCTTAACTCTATATTTATATATAGAATCGTACATGAACACCAAGAAAAAAGGACACAAAATGAACAAAACAATATTGATTTCGTTAGTAACACTTTCATTCCTAACAAACACTTATGCGAATGAGACTCAGACACCAGCTGAGATTCTAAAAAATGCGTTGGTTGAGATGCAGAAAGTTGTAGGGGATATTGCTCAACCCAAAGCCGTTGAAGAGAATACAGAGGCTAATGCAACCAAAGCTGTTGAAGAGAATACAGAAGCTAATGCAACCAAAGCTGTTGAAGAGAATACAGAAGCTAATGCAACCAAAGCGATTGAAGAGAATACAGAAGCTAATGCAACCAAAGCTGTTGAAGAGAATACAGAAGCTAATGCAACCAAAGCTGTTGAAGAAAATACAGAGGCTAATGCAACCAAAGCTGTGAAAGAAAATACAGAGGCTAATGCAACCAAAGCTGTGAAAGAAAATACAGAGGCTAATACCACTGAAGCCATTGAGGAGAAAGTAGAAACTGTTGCAAGTGAAGCTGTTACAGAAAATACAGAGAAAGAATAGTCACTGCTTATTTTCAAACAGAGGGGAAATCTATCCCCTCCTCATCTATTTTACATCAAAATCAAAATATTTTTTATAAGGTTCATTTTTTAAAGTAAAATGCCACCACTCTTGTGGGTAAGATTTAAAGTTATGTTTGAGCATAATGTTATGAAGCAACATTCTATTCACCCGTTGTGTTACACCAATCTCTCTATATATAACCCATGAAGGCTTCCCAAATAAATCAAAATGAGAACCCATATCAAGCTCTACTTTACTCTCTAAATCTATAAGGGTCAAATCAACTGTGCTTCCCCGACTATGCCCAGAATGTTTAGCAATATAACCCTCTTTAAAAAGATTTCTTTTGTCAACATTTGGATAAAACTCAGCTTTCATCTTTTTATCTGCCAAATCTTTACCCCAACGGACAAAATGGTCAACAGCTTTTTGAGGTCGATAGGCATCAAATATCTTAAGCCCCAAACCAAAGGTTTTTAACTCTGTTTGTACTTTTTTTAAAGCCTTTATTGCCTCGTTACTCAAAATAGCTGTTGGGGAAAAATAACCATCTATCGGCTTACCTATAAAGTTATTAGAACCATGGTATCTAATCTCTAATTCAACCGAGGGGATACGCTCTTTTATATGACTAAAACCCTTTGGTAACCCATCTGCCTGAGCATTTATAAAAAAAATTCCTACTATAAACCATAGTCTTTTTAACATCAATATAACTCCTATAAATAGCCTTAATTAAAGGCTATAAGTAAATAAAATATTATACAATACGATTCATAAAAAGGAACAATCATGAAAAAAATATTACTAAGCCTAATGCTGTTAATACAATTTAGTTTTTCAGCAACTCCTGAACAAGTAGAACAATATGTTATGCTTTCACAAGCTGACCGTGAATTGATAGAGATGGAACAGATAATTGAAGAGATTATACCTCCAAACTCAGCAAAAAGTACGACAATCATTAGTATCCGTTTCAATGAATACCTCACAAAACATTTCACTGAAGATGAGATTACTGAACTTATAGAACTGTATAAAAATCCTCTCCTACAAGTTCTTAGAGAAGTAGACTATCAAATACCTGAAGAGGAACTGCAAGAATTTAACCTCTCAATACAAACAAACCCTCTCTCAAAAAAACGTTTTAATTTAAACAAAAAAATCATTGAAAACATGTTTGATGAAGAAGATTTAAAAAACATAAGATACGGTCTTCAAGAAAAAGTATCTGAAGTTTTTGGAGGGGAACAAGAGAGTGACTTAATTACAAAAGAGGAAGAGGAGATTCTTTTAAAAGAGATGAGAAAAGAGCTAACCCTTCCTTTACTTTATGCCACTCAAACGTTAAATATTAAAGAGTTAGAAGAGCTTTATAGATTAAGCAATAAAGCCATCTTAAAAAAAGCCAATAAAGTAGAGATAAATGGAAGAATGTATACCATTGAATACTTTCTAAAAGACATATTAACGGCTACGATGAACAATGGTATGGCAAACAGAAATATAAAAGAAGGGGTGTAAACTACCCCCTCTTTTAATTCGCTTTAGAAGGGGTATTTCTAAAATTGACCACGTTTAACTCTTTGTCAACTTTAAAAAGAAACCCTTCACCTTCATAGATATCATTTGACTTTTTTAAACCTGCTAAAAAAGTATTTTCATCATGCTCTTTATAAGAAAATTTTCCCACTATTAGATTTCGATCGAGGTCATGTGTTTCTGCAATATCATAAGCCGAAGGGGGAATATTTTTGGGAATCCAACCACTTTGTATCGCTTTTTGCTCTTTCACTGTATCTACAGAATCATATTTATTTATCTCAACAGCTGAGAAATAATTGGTTAATAAAAAGTAAACACCAATAAAGAAAACCAGTAAAATTAATAATATTTTTTTCACAATAAAATCCTTTTGGGTATTTTGCCATAAGAGTAGTAAGCCGTACCTAAAAATGATATAGATTTTATTTGTGTCGGATGTAGGGTTGGCTTCAGCCGACGTAAAAACAATAAAAACTAAAGAATCTCTATTTTTCCACCAAACTCAAACCCACAGCCAAAACAAAAAATAGCATTAAAAAAAGAACTTTTAAACGTTTCTCTTTTTTCTTATCAGCTTCTGTTTTTACCACTTCCTCTTCCATTTTATAAATACCAACATGCTCAAAAACCCTCTCTAAACGTAATGCTGTCTCATAAAAAAGTGTCGTCTTTTCTCTAGGTGTTTGTCTCATATCCAAGTCACCCTCTTCAAGATAATTGGTATAACGTAACTCTATCTGTAATGTTTCAACCACATCTTTTATGGCATAACTTTTAGTGATATACCCCCCTATAAATACTTTGTTTTTAACAACATTAAACCCCTCCAGCCTAAACCCTTCATCAAACTGATTTATAAAGGTTTCCGATGAAGTTCTGTTATTTCGATTTCCTAAACAAACATCCTCCTCTATTGGTCCCATAAAACTATGTAGGTCGATTAAGTAAACTTTTCCAAATGCTTGAACCTTTTTCTCAATCAATGCTGTAAGCTCATCATGATAAGATTTATAATAGCGTGATATTCTCCGTTCTATATCTTCATTTGTAGGGGGAATCGAATAAATCTCTTCGTCCCATGTGTTGGTATTGTAAACAAGTGAACGTCTATAGTTTCCCAACTTTTCAGCATCAGGTGGGCGATTGACATCAACCACATAACGGCTATGAGGGGTCGAAATAAGATTGACCTTGTATTTTTTCAAAAAACCATAAAGCTCATTCAGATGCCAATCAATATTGGGTAAAAACTTTAATGCCTCAGGGGTCAGTTGCCAATCCATATCACGTGTTAACAACCTTCCACTGTGAGGAAATGAAAAAATATAAGGGGAATCTGCCTCTTTTATATAAATATCGTTCATGGTGCGTTCCTTTATTTTCGTCGGCTAAAGCCAATCCTACAGCTATTTTATCATTTTAGATATAATCTTGTATGATAAGTGCAAAAAGAAAAGAAAAAATAGAAGATATCCTCTCTCGTAAACAACCCACCCTTAAAGTGATGCTTGATAATGTGTCAAACTCCCAAAACCTCTCAGCAATCATTCGCTCCTGTGATGGGGTTGGAGTTTTAGATATTTACTACTCTACCCGTGAAGACTTAGATTTAAAAGTCCATAAAACCATTACCCAAGGAACACATCGCTGGATGAACAAAGAGAGAATTGATTCAGAGAAAAAAATAGATTTTCTAAAAACCAAACAACAAGAGGGTTTTCAAGTGGTCGCCACCCACCTCAGTGAAAAATCCATATCTTTTTCTAAAATCAACTACACCAAACCCACTATTTTAGTAATGGGAAATGAGAAAGATGGCATTAGTCAAGAAGTAATCAACATAGCAGACCATCTCGTCATCATCCCCATGAGAGGTATGGCACAAAGCCTCAATGTATCAGTAGCCACAGCCCTCATTCTCTATGAAGCAGAGCGACAACTTGAACTAAAAGGATGCTATGACACCCCTCAACTATCAATAGAACACAGAGAAAAAGTTATGAAAGAGTGGACATACAGAGACACCATACGTAATAGAAGTAAGGGACGAATTTTTTATTGAACAATCGGTAGGGCTTCGCCCTTGTTCCCAACCACCTAAACATTAGGTCTAGTTCGTGTTTGTAGGCTACTAGATTTATAAGTTTTTACATATCTCTCCCAAAGAGCTACTTTTCCACTCCCCATCCCACACATAAAGTTCATAGCCTATGCTCTCACCATCAAATTCAACCAAAAGAGCATTTAAAACCTCAATATCATCTGCATAATCCTCTTCCTCATCCATATCTAATGGTATAACTTTCTGCTCTTTAATCGCCTCTTCCATGTTCTCATATTCAAAATCGTACTCTAACAAATACTGAAAACTCTCGAACTGCTCGTAACTTAATGTTTGTAAAAATTTAATACCTATTTTCTTCATTTTTTGCCTTTCATTTATTTGACGTAATTCTACTCCATTTCCTCTAAAACCTTACTCTTTAGTCTCTCATCATCCCAAAGCTCTCTAACGGAAAAGAAAACAGCTAAAACAATAATAAAAAATGCAATCAAATAAGCCCACTCCGAACCAAAAATATCACCTAAAATAACCCCCATTACCATACCAATATATTTAAATAACACAAAAAGGTTCGTCACCAAAGCTCGATTTTGTGGTGTCGATATATCCCCTTGTAGGGCAATGAACATAGGAAAAAGCATCGCTTGGGCTATAGAGATAAAAGTCATTCCTATCAGTAACCTCTCAAAACTACTTGCACCATTAAAAACCAAAAGTCCTAACAAAGCAATCAATATAGCTACTAAAATAACCTTGCCTCGTCCATGTTTATCAGAAAACTTTCCAACAGGAACAGAAAGCACCAAAGGCATCAAAAAGAACATCGCTGAAAGCAACCCCACTTTCATAGAGTCATCTGTCACCACTTGCACATGAAAAGGGATAAGAGCAATCGCCAAACCAAAGAGAAGTGACTGTATAAACGAGCTACCAATCACAGCTTTCAGAAGTGTAAAACTTCGGATAGAGAAAATAGAGGCTTGACGCTTTTTTGAGATTTCATTGGGGAGTTCCTCCATTTTATAAAACAGATAAAGACCACCAAAAGCAGAGCCTATCATCATATAAAATGCACTTTGATAACCAAACTGACCAATAAGATACCCCAACAGATAGATACCAAAAGCATACCCTACTCCATAGACTGCCACAAAAAAACCAGAGTTCTTACCACGGTTGTGAGCTTGACTAACTCCTACAATATAATTGTTTTGAGCATTCCATAAAACTGCCCCTGAAAGCCCCAAAAGAACTGTACCCGAATAGATAATCAATCGCTCATCCATTATCATAGCCAAGATACTCACTATATAGAGAAAAGTCGTCACCACAATCATCTTTTGTGAGCCATACTTTCCTATAAGATAAGGAGCAAAAAAGTTACCTGCAAAGATAAAAAAGTAGAGTATACTCAACAATCTAAATCCTAAATTTCCATACCCTTGAACATAAAAATAAGGTGTGATATATTGGAGTATGCTTCCTATGGCTATAAAAAGTAGAGCGAAGCCGTAGGAGAGTTTGTTGAGGTTTTGATTGTTAGATAGGAACATCTATTTTAATCCTTTTTTCTAAG
>Ga0256824_10001022_pt1 | contig 10824 bp, 16 predicted proteins | sample CV67metaG_FD_191570 | JGI IMG/M metagenome (GOLD analysis project Ga0256824, IMG submission 191570) | Hydrothermal vent microbial communities from East Pacific Rise, Pacific Ocean - CV67 | ecosystem: Environmental > Aquatic > Marine > Hydrothermal vents | place: Pacific Ocean: East Pacific Rise...
AGGGGGAAACGCCTGGTCCCATTCCGAACCCAGAAGCTAAGCCCCTCATCGCTGATAATACTGCAGGTTTCACTTGTGGAAATGTAGGTCGCTGCCTAGTTGGTTGTTTTTACTTCATACTTGCACTCATAAAACTTATTCATGTACTAATGTACACTTCATAACTTTTCTAAGCACAACTATTTCGTAAAAATACTTTTTCTTAATTAGTTACTTTTTCCTTTTTTCTTTATTTCACACTTTAATGAATACAGTTCTTTTTCTGACTTCTATAAATTACAATAAATTATTATCAATTTCCCAAAAATGTTCTATCTTATCAAAGTTGACTTTTTCTAGCTTAGTTAAAAAGTATTCTCTTGAGACTTCTTTAGCACCGAGGCTTTTTAAATGCTCTGTAGGGACTTGGCAGTCTACAAATTCATATCCCCATTGTTTAAGATGTTTGATTAAAATTGCATAGGCAGACTTTGAAGCGTCACTTACATGAGAAAACATAGACTCCCCACAAAAGACTTTACCTATAACTACACCATATAGTCCACCTACTAATACATTATCTCGATAGCTTTCTATTGAATGAACAACTCCTAGTTCATGAAGTTCTTGATAAGCATTTATAATATCCTCTTGAACCCAGGTTCCATCCTGTCCTTCTCTGGGTGTAGTCCCACAGTTCTTAATAACTTCTATAAAGTTAGTATCAAATTTATATGTAAATTTTTTAAGACTTTTTGAGAGAGATTTAGAAAGCTTGAAATCATCTATTTCCATAATAAGCCTTGGATTAGGAGACCACCATATAATGGGGTCACCTTTAGAATACCATGGGAAAATACCTTGCTGATAAGCTCTTAATAGACGTGAAGGGTGTAAGTCTCCACCCCAAGCTAAAATACCATCTTCATTTGCTTCGGATGGATGAGGAAATGATAGATCATGTCGTTTTAGTTCTGGTATTTGCACTAAAGTTCTTTGTACTCTAGTAGTAGTTTCTCTTTTAAAGAGACATATACACTTCCACCTTTGGTTAGTTTTCCAAAAAGTATCTCATCACTTAGTTTATTTGTTATATTATCTTGTATATATCTATTAAGAGGTCTTGCACCCATTTCTGGTGAGTATGCTTCTTTAGCTATGTATTTAACAGCTTCTTTTGAAATGCTGACAACTATCTTCTTCTCTTTAAGCTCTATATTTAATTCATCAATAAACTTTTGAACTATTTTTTCTACAGTTTTGATGTCTAGTTGATTAAATTCAACAATTTCATCAAGTCTATTTCTAAATTCTGGAGTAAAAAATGATTTTAACTCTTCATTTTTTGAGATTGATTCATCTTTGTTGAAGCCCATAACATTTCTTGCAGTAGCTCCAATGTTTGATGTCATAATAAGAACAACATTTTGAAAGTTTGCCTTGTATCCATTATTATCAGTGAGTACTGCATTATCCATGATTTGAAGTAATATATTTATCAGGTCAGGATGTGCTTTTTCTATTTCATCAAGCAGTAAAACTGTATATGGATGCTTTTTAATTGCTTCTGTTAGTAATCCACCTTGTTCATAACCGACATAACCTGGAGGTGCTCCTACTAAGCGACTGAGGGCATGTTTCTCCATATATTCACTCATATCAAAGCGTTCAAAATTTATGCCAAGTGTTTGACTGAGTGCTATTGCTAATTCTGTTTTACCAACTCCAGTAGGTCCAGAAAAAAGAAAAGAAGCAATAGTTTTATTTTCTGGTTTGAGTCCAGCTTTAGATATTTTTATCGCTTTAGTTACTGCGTTTATTGCCTTGCTTTGACCTATAACTCTTTTAGTTAAATCATCTTCGAGGTTTTTGAGTGCATCTGTTTCATCGTCATTTATACTTGAACTGCTAATTCCAACTATAGAAGAGATAGTGTTTTCAATATCTTTTGCTCTTACCTTAACTCGTCTGTTTTTATGTAGATGAAATGATGCAGCAGTCTCATCAATAAGATCTATAGCTTTATCAGGAAGAAATCTATCTGTGATATATCTACTTGAGAGATCAACGGCAGACTTTAATGCCTTGTTTGTGTACTTAACCGAGTGATGTTTTTCATACTTTTTTTGTAAACCTTTGAGTATTAGATAACTTATTTTTTTTGTTGGTTCATTTACATCTACTTTAGAAAATCTTCTACTAAGTGCCTTGTCTTTTTCAAAGCCATTTCTGTACTCAGCAAAGGTAGTAGCACCCATACACTTTATCTCTCCAGATGCAAGTGCTGGCTTTAGTTGATTTGCTGCATCCATAGTACCACTAGTACTTCCTGCACCTATTAGTGTATGTATTTCATCTATAAATAAAATAGCATCAGGCTCATTCTTGAGTTCATCCATTACACCCTTAAGGCGTTTTTCAAAGTCTCCTCTATATTTTGTACCGGCAAGCAGAGCACCTAAGTCTAGGGCAAAGAGTTTAGAACCTTTTATAATATCTGGTACATCATTTGAGGCGATTTTTAGTGCTAAACCTTCAGCGATTGCTGTCTTTCCAACACCTGGTTCACCAATAAGGATAGGGTTGTTTTTCTTTCTTCTACATAATATCTGTGTGACTCTTTGTATCTCTGAATCTCTACCTATTACAGGATCTATCTTACCTTCTTTTGCTTTTTGTAATAAATTTATAGAATACTTTTGAAGATAAGAGTCTTCATCATCCTTATCCTGCGTTTTAGGTTCTACAGAGATTATTTCTAGTATATCTAAGCGAGTTATTTGATACTGATTTAAAAGCATACATGAGAAACTATTTTCTTCTTCATATACAGCTGCAATAAGGTCTCCAACATCTGCACTATTTTGTTGTGCTGATTGGATATGTCTTACCATACTGTCAATAAGGCGTGCTAAAGCTACACTTTCATAAGGGTCTTGAGTCACATCTTGGGGAAGAGAGTCTATGTTTGTCTGAATATATTGAGAAAGTTCACTCTTCATATTTTCTATATCTCCACCACATGAGGAGAGGATACTTGAGCCTTCTTTAGAACTTAGTAGAAGATAAAAAACATGTTCTATAGTTAGGTATTCATGACGTAGTTTTTTTGCATAAAGAATAGATTTTTGAAAAATTTCATTTAGTGAAGGACTTATCATTAGTTACTCCTCTTCCATTGTTGCTTTGAGTGGAAAGCCATTATCTTGAGACTTTTTGATGACTTGCATCACCTTGGTTTCGGCTATTTCATGAGTGTAAACACCACAGAGTCCTCTGTCTTTTTTGTGAACTTCTAGCATGATATTTTCTGCTTCTTCATAGCTTTTATGAAAAATACTCATCAATATATCAACTACAAAGTCCATAGAAGTATAGTCGTCATTTAATATATAAACCTTATATTTTTTCGGATATTGTGTAAGTACCTCGTGATCGAGTTCAAATTCAACTGACATAAGTTACTGCTTCGCTGCGTTTAAGAAGTCTTTTATGATATCTTTTGGATTTTCAAGTCCTATGGATATACGGATAAGACCATCAGTTATGCCGAGAAATTTACGAGTCTCTTCATCAAAATCACTATAGATAGTTGAAGCCATATGTAGAGCCAATGTCCTGCTATCACCAATATTTGCAGTTATTGTCGCTAGTTTAGAAGTGTTAAGAAATTTAAACGCAGCCTCTTTTGTTCCCATATCGATAGTTAGAAGTGTTCCACAACCATGTTTAAAGTCATTTTTGTATCTTTCATGGTGAGGGTGATTAGGAAGAGAAGGGTGATTTATATTTAGAGCATTTTTATCTAACTCTTTTGCTATCTCTTCGATGCTATTTACGATTTTTGGTACTCTTAATGCCAATGTTTCAAGTCCAAGCATTGTTTGGTAACTAGCATTAGCATTTGCACTCATGCCAAAGTCTCTTAGTGCTCGTTTTTTACTATTTACAACAAGTGCCATTTTTCCAGCACCTTTAATCGGTTTTTCTAAGAATGAATATCGTGAAGTTTTGAACTTATCTTCCCCGTCATTTATAGCTCGAAAAACTGCACAACCACCTAGTGCTGAGGAGTTTCCAGAGATTATTTTTGTAGTAGAGTAGACAACTATATCTGCTCCAAGTTCTAAAGGAGAAATACTTAATGGGGTGATAGTATTGTCAACTATAAGAGCAACACCAGTATCATTTGCTATTTGTGCAATTTTTTTAATGTCCGGAAGTCTCATATTTGGATTTCCCACACTCTCTAAGAAGATGATTTTTGTATTATTATTTATAGCATTAGTAATGTTTTCAAACTCGTCTACATCATAAAAACTTGTTTTTATTCCAAATCTTCTAAGTGTTTCGTTAAAAAGTGAGTATGTCCCACCAAAAAGGCCACCTATACTTACTATCTCATCACCACTTGACAAAAGAGACATTGTGGCAAGGGTAGTAGCACCCATACCTGAGCTTGTCGCTACGGCACCAACTCCACCATCCATATCTGCTAGTATTGATTCTAATTTAGATGTAGTAGGGTTTCCCATACGTGAATATAAGGGTTTTTTTACACTTCCGTCAAAAATTCCTTCAGCTATTTCTGCTGAGCCATATGCAAATGATGCAGATGTTGTTAGAACTGGAGAAACAGCTCCTTCTTTGTTGCCTACTGTCTGGACAAATTTTGTACAAAAATCTTCAAAATTATTCATATATTTAATACCTTGTTGTCTAATTAAATAAATTATACCTAAGTTGAGATAATACTTTTTATTTATGATAGAATTATGTCATTAATATAATTTAGGACTAATAATGCAAAACCAAACAACTTTAGAAATTCTCAGTGAAAAAGTTTCTCAAATACTTCAACAGTACCATTCTCTTAAGGGTGAAAATGAAGTAATGCAAAATGAATTAAGAACACTGAAGGCTCAACAAGAGATGAAAGACCATGAAATTCAGAAACTTGCCGATGAAAATGCAATGAAAGATTTAGAAATAGAAGAAATTGTAAATAAAATAGAAAGTATTTTAGGCTAATCATTTATGAGTAAAAAAATAGGCTTACATATTGGTGGTCGCAGATTTGATGTTGACTTAGAAGAAGATTTTGCAAAGTTTTTGCAAAACCAAATGGACAGTGATTTTAATGTTGAGGGCAATAATGAGATAAAAGATATACTGCTTGCATATGTACGAAAAAACCATGAACTCTATCTTCAAGAGCAAAAAATGCAAGCAATTATAAAGAATATCGATGAATAATGATGGTTTAATTATAAACTAAGCTTAAAGTGCTATAATTTCACCCTCTTAACAAAGAGATGGTGTGCGCTCGTAGCTCAGCTGGATAGAGCACTGGTTTGCGGTACCAGCGGTCACACGTTCGAATCGTGTCGGGCGCACCATACTTACAACAATTTTACTTCACTTTTCAAAATCTTGAATTAATCTTACTAAATGTCGCGGAATAGAGCAGTTCGGTAGCTCGTCGGGCTCATAACCCGAAGGTCGCAAGTTCAAATCTTGCTTCCGCAACCAATTTTAAATCCTTTATTTATAGGCTTTATAGCAATACTTTTTAAACAATTTTAACTAGACTTATACCTTCGTATCAATAAGACACATTAAACACCTTTTAGAACCTCACAGCTTGTTATCACCCTATTGTTAAATGATTAAAATCCAATTTTAAACAAAAGGAAAAAAATGTCAATCAGAAATGTAAAACAGACAGAAAAAGTAAAAGTACTTTTAAGACTGTTAGATAATCAAGAAAATATTGAAACAGCTTGTAGTAAAGCTGGACTAAATGTTGCAGTAACAAAAAAATTCTTATCTCTATAAGAAATTAGATTAATGACACTCACGGCATTAATTTAATATCTCTCCTTATCGCTTAACTGGATAAAGCAGTCCCCTCCTAAGGGATAGCTCATGGTTCGACTCCATGTAGGGAGACCAAGTAATCCAAATACAAAACCATCAATAGCTAAAATAATTGTGCAAATTCTAATATCAAGTGATCGATGTAAAGAGTAGTATATAGCTTAGTTAATCTCTCTTGGATTAATAAAATCAATTTCTACTGTTATATCTTCTGGTCCTGACACAAATACTTGTTTGGTATTTGTGCCAGGTATATAATTCTCATCAAAAGAGATATTTAGTTTTACTAAATGCTCTATAAAGTCTGGGTAGTCCCCACCAACAAAAGCAATATGACTAAACGCCCCATTATTAATAGAACTACCTTTTACTGTCATTTCACTAAAGTTAGCATCTTGGCCAAACAGATGTATAATAGCCTCATTTTTATTTTGTAGTGAGTACAACCAATACCCCTCAAAATTAAATGGAGGTCTATAACCTTTCTCTAGTCCAATAACATTTATAAAAAAATCGGCAATATCTTTTACTATAACACATCTAAATGCAATATGATTAAATTTTAGGTACATTATTTTGTTGATTTAGCTACGACAGCTAATGTTGTTATATCTATAGTTATCACTTTTGATTCAACGAGTTTATCAGTTGAAGCACCATACGCCACACTAGAAATAGCAAGTAAAAAGATGATGCTACCTAGTTTTATTAATTGTTTAATTCTCATTGTTCAGACCTTTTATTTAATATCTTGATGAAACCATTTTCTTACAGCTTCATCATTACTCAAACCTTCACGGTTAACCATATAATCTAGTTCAGATATGATTTCATTTGAAAGTACTATCTCATCGAGAATTTCTATCTGTTCTGGTGTAAATGTTTTTTCTATTTTCTTCTTGTTGGCCAAAAGAACTGCTCTATCGACAATGCCAAGTAAACCTTCTGGGTCTTTTAAGTCTCTTATTTTATAAGTATAGTGTAGAAACTGTGGTTGCCACAAAGGTACAACTACCCACTCTTTATCTTTTACAGCTTTTTCATAAGCAGCGATACACTCTTCTTGTGTACCTGTTAAAAAGATATAGCCTGCTTCTTTAAGGGCATATTCATCCATCATTTTGATGGAAAACCTTGTAATACCTGCACCTGCTCCAATACCTTGTATTGTTTTGTTCATCTTTCTAACTACATCAGGTTTGAGTAAATCAGAGATTTGATCTACCTCGTTTTGAGGAATATAATCGGGGACACCCCATAAAGCATAAGGGGTGTAGTGCAGCCCAAGTTCAATAACTTCTATCTTTCTTTCTACCTCTTTTTTATATACACCATGACTAGAAGGTAGCCATGCAGAAGAGATCATATCGATCTCTTCATCTTTGAGTCTTCTAAAATTTTCTTCATGAAGTGCATATTTTCTTTGTACTTCATAGCCCATCTCTTCAAGTATATATGTCACCAAAGCACCAGTTACTCTGTGAAAAGAGAGGTCGGTAATACCCATAACTATTTTTTTATGGGTAGTATTTGTCGCTCTTACTTTTGTTAAAAAGTCCTTTTTACTACTAAGAAGTGTTACTTGTTTTTGCATAGCAATTTCCTTTGTATCTACTTGTCCAATATCTCGCTTCTTTTATTTAATATATTTATTCAAATGTTCAACAAAAGCTGATTCTATCCAAGAAGTATCACCTGCAATCACATCACCTGCATGAAAAGTAGGTATTTGATTTCGTATTGAAAGATAATTGTTAGTCATGATAAGAGGTTGGAGAATACCATCAATATGTGGTGTGTCTTTGAGCACAAAACCTTTTCCAAGGTCTGAACTTTTCATATTTGATGTTGTGACAATCATAAAATTATCAGCTGGAATCTGACCTCCCTCACCATACTCTTTCGTTATAACAAAAGTCTTTTCATATAATAAAACTTCATCTAGCCATTTGACCATAGGTGCAGGCATATTAAACCACATAATAGGGGTAAAGTAGATGATAGTATCTGCCCAAAGCAGTTTTTCTACTTCTCTGTTGGCATCCCATGTATCTTTTGTTGTGTCCGATATTTTAACTTTATGCCCTTTTTGTGTAAGGTTTTGTTCTGTTAGATATGCTAAGAAACCATTTAGTTGTCCTTTAGCGTCAAAGAGTGAGTAGCCTGCTGTTACTAATAATATATTCATAATTTTTCCTTATATTTGTGTGAGTACTGCGTTTAATGAAAGACGAGTCTTAGGTAGTTTTGCATTAAAGTCTTCTTCTGTATGATGATAGCCGATAGATAGTGCTACATCACACTGGTAGCCATCTAACTCTTTGGCAAACTCTTTGTTGACTAGTTGGGTGTCTATGCCCTCTAGGGGTGTAGCATCTATCTTCAGACGAGCTAGTGTGTGCAGAGTATTACCAAGTGCAATATAAGTCTGCGCCTTTGTCCAGCATGAAGTGTCACCATCTTCTGCTGTGTTTAGTTCTGCAAAAATAAAACCAGCAAATGCACTCTCTCTATTTTCAAGGGCTGTCCGTTTATCTTCTATACCCTTATCTACAACCTTTGCATAGTCAGCACGGGTATAGTGGGGATTGTATGCGAAAAGTATGGTTTGTGAGCTTTCAAAGATATGAGGTTGATTGAACTGATACTTATTGACAAAGGTATCACTCATTCGCTGTTTTGCCTTATCACTTGAAATAACTATAAACTTCCATGGTTGAGAGTTTATTGAAGAGGCTGAAAGTCGCATCGCTTCAAAAAGTACATCTAAATCTTTTTGAGGAATTTTTCTACTGGAATCATACTTTTTAGTTGTGTATCTGTTTTTCAAGTCGTTTATAATTTGATTATTCATATTTTCATCCTTATATAGTTTTTATTATCTGCTGATAATGCATCTGTAAAGCACTTTTAAGTGCTTTGCTATTTTTACTTTCTATTGCATTAACAATAGGTAAGTGCATAAGTGCGATTTCATGAAGATTTCCTTTAAATTCATGTATAACAGTTTGAACTGAGGAGCGTGTATACTGCTGTGTCCATAGTTCAATCAGTAATTCATTTTTACTTGCATGTACTAAGGCTGCATGGAGTAGTTGATCATACTTAACAAAGCTATGAATATCATTATCCTTTGCAGATTGAAGCATTCCATTGTAAGCTTCTTTAAGTTGAGCAATATTTATATCTATAGCACTAGAAGCTACAAAAAGTTCGAGAGCTTCTCTTACTTCATAAATTTCTATAGTTTCTTCTTGATTACAGACTCTAACATGTGTACCTACATTTGGTTGATGTTCTAAAATACCTAGTACTACTAGTGTTGTAATGGCTTCACGTACAGGAGATTGTGAAACGCCAAACTCTTTGGCTAAGTGCGCTTCACGGATTTTTTCACCTAAAGCAAGTTCACCATCTATAATGCGTTGCATTAATATAGAAACAATCTTATCTTTTAAAGATTCTTTTCTCAAACTCATTCACTGTCCTTATATCGATTATCGATAATGTAAGTATAGTCTTCTTTTTCTTAAGGGATAATAAATGAATATGGATAGATGCTTAGCTACATATTAGCTACTATAGTAATTGATTGTTTTGAAATGTCGTGTTTTAGGGAGTTTGTTTGATGTGGCTCCGGATGCTGGAAACCATTGCATAAACCCTTAAATACCGTTATATACCCTATATATCGAAGTTTCACACTTTAAGAAATATCTATAAAATGAGTTTTATAGGTATATAATGGCACCCAATAGACACCGAGAATATTTATATCTTATAAATCATTCTCATACTACTATTTTCAGACTCTTTTATATTTGTACCTAACAATGCAAATCCATACTCAGTATAAAATTTAATTACTTTTTGATGATTTACTGCATCAACTAAAATATATCTTCCTGCTACCAAGTCATGAGCCATTTCAATTTTAGTAAAAGCATCATCAAGTAATAATATACCAAGTTTATCTTGTGCATAATTATCTGAAATTCCAAGTTGTCCTATCAAAAAGCTATGAATACAAACTCGACTATTAGAAACACCATCTATCTTTTTTATACTTGTCTTTGACATGCCATTGGTACTTAATGATTTCATTGATATAGTAAAATAGCCTACGACTTCATTCTTATGACTATTAACAAGAACAAAAGTTCGTGATATTTGTCTTGCTTCATAATCTTGTGCTGTCTTGTGAATGAAGTTCGTTAAATCAGAGTTGATTTCACAATTAAAAGTATTTAGAAGTTCAGAGTCTACTTCACTTAATGGAAGTAACTGAAATGTTGCATATAAAACTTCTTTTTCTATTTCTGTCATTTATAGAGAAATCACTTATGCAGATGCACGAAGTTTATTGAGTCTATCTCTTCGCTCTCTGCGAGCGATATCTTGTTTTTCTCTTTGCGAAGATTTTGCCTGTTTTTCAGCTACTTCAAAACCTTTAAGAGATGAATCCGATAATTTTATAATTTCTGTAAATGCTTTTGTCATTATTATCTTCTCCTTTTGTTCTTTATGTAATTATAGCATATTTATTAAATGAACTAAATTCATCTATTCAAGAATCAGTAATTTTATAACTCCATCTTTTATGATAACATCATCTATTACACTATTAGCAATTTTCATGCTATAGCTTGCTTCATTTATTTTATAAATAGGTTTTTTAGAAAAATATAAATTTAAAAGAAGTGATATTCCTACCTTTAGTTTCTTTTCAAGTTTTGGTGAAATTTTTTCATTTTTAATGTGTTCTATATCTATCTTTTTCAAATATATATTTTTTCCATCATATCTAATATCACTTTTTGCATAAACTCTAAAAACTGGTGTAAGCCTCCCCTTAAACCGAACTAGTTTAAACGGAACAATTCTTCTCTAAAGTGTACTTATCCAAATATTCAATAGGGCTTAATTTACCTAAAGTTGAGTGAGGTCGATAATTATTGTAGTCAT
>Ga0256824_10001023_pt1 | contig 10823 bp, 6 predicted proteins | sample CV67metaG_FD_191570 | JGI IMG/M metagenome (GOLD analysis project Ga0256824, IMG submission 191570) | Hydrothermal vent microbial communities from East Pacific Rise, Pacific Ocean - CV67 | ecosystem: Environmental > Aquatic > Marine > Hydrothermal vents | place: Pacific Ocean: East Pacific Rise...
TTTCATAAGTACTAATTCCTGTATCTACAATAAAAGGCTTATTATTAAATTGTATTTCAAAATTTAATGCATCTGCATGGGCATGACCAGGAATATAACTCGCACCAATAACACCCACATCAATAATGCATTCATAATATTCTTTAGAAATTTTACGATAACCACTCTCCAGAAGTTTGATTTCATCTATTTTAACGCCCAGCTTATGTGCATAAACATAAAGTTGTTTATTAGAGGGAGCTACTCCCTTTGCAGAATCATTAAATAGAGGAATTTCATCATTCTTATAACTTATTGCCTTTAACCAACCTAACATTTTTCCAGCAATTATTCTTAAATAATTTAAAAGTTTTGAACTTTTCCAACTGTTATGTTCTAATAAATTAATGGAATCCAATACTCTAAAAAGCATAATTTTATGGTACATTGGACTAAGCTCAAAATGAGCACCATCTACTAATATTTGTTCATCTAACTCTTTAAAAAGAATCTTATTTGCATCTTTATATAATCGTTCATCTTTAAAATAATAAGCTCCAAAAAGTAAAGAAAAAGCATTCTCTAGTAAATGATTTCCCAATAAATGATACTCTAAATTATCTATTAATATATAATATTGTGCATAAAGACTGTTATCAATTAGTTGATCTTCTATTTGATAATAAGATAAATATTTAACCCAATTCATAGCTCTTAAACTAATAGGAAATGGTTCTAATCCATCTTTTATCATCTCGCTATTTTCTATAAATGAATAAATTAACGAAAGATTTAACTCTTTATTATCTTGAGATAAATAATCAAAATAATTTAAATTATATGTCCACAGCTTTCCATGCTTAGAATAATTCCAATTAATTTCACTATTAAAAGTGACTTCTAAATTTAAAAAAGTAAATTTATTTTTTTCTTTATATAAAGTATTAATATTAATACTTTTAATTAATTTTAAAGCATGTCCAGTAGAAGCTTTATAGAAAACTCTATTTTTTTTATATATTTTTTTTATCAAGAAATAATAAATACGATAATAAATTTGTGTAAATTTTAAAAACTTCACGGTATTAAATAGACGAAGGTATGGATACATCAGTATAACTCCTAAATATAAGAGAGCATACTAACATTTAAATTCTTAAATTCAGTTATATAATATTATATATTGTTTTAAAATACTTAAATAAAAATTTAGTATTTTTTATTAAAGTAAAAAAAAAGAGATTAAATTCGTCTTACTGTTCTATAATGTTTTTTAATATATAATATTATTAAAAAAGGAAATACTTAATAATGAATAAATTTAATCTTCTTTCTATTTCAACAATCCTACTACTTTTTGCAGAGACAAATGATACATTTTTAGTTAATCATGCGGGAGCCAGTATTAATTATAGAATAAATAGTTCAACAACTCAAATTGATAATAATATTACTGGTTCCGCAATCTTAGCACCAGGAGAAGCTAGTAAGTTTATCAATAAATTGGGAGTTAACAATAGTAAACCTTTTGGTCCAGATAATAATATTGAAGATTGGGCAGTGGATACCAATTATCTAACTGGTTCAGCAAATATTGCATTTATTCTTGCTGGATATGACAATGTTAATAATCAACTCGCTGGTGTTATTTCTGCTTCCCACAGTATTCTTTATTCAGATGGTTCACATGGAACAATTAATGGGGGAAGTTATCAAAGAATTATTAATGGAGACTATGGAACAATTAATGGTGGTATTCTTAATCTAATTAGTGGGAATTCATCAACCATTGTTGGTGGACGTAGCAATAGTATCTCATCTGATTATTCAACCATTGTTGGTGGTAAATTTAATGAAATTGGAGATAAAAACTCTGTCTTAAGTGGAGAGAAAAAATGTTTTATTGGAGGAGGAACCTATAATAAGATTTCAAATGGAATTGAACACTCTATTCTTGCGGGAACAACCAATAAAATAGATTTTGGATCACGAGGATTTATTGGTGGAGGAGAGAGTAATCAACTACTTTTTAGTGATTATGCAAGTATTTTAAATGGAACCAGTAACAGTATATCTGGAGATGAGCAAACCTCCAGTTATGAGCATACAATTATGGGAGGAAAACATAACAAAATTCTTTTTGGCTCTGGAGGATTTATTGGGGGAGGAAATCATAACAAACTTCTTTCTGCACATTATTCCTCTATTTTAAGTGGTGTAAACAATGAAATTTCTTCCAACTACTCAACATCATTGGGTGGTTCAAATAATAAAAACCAAGGAGCTTACTCTTTAACTTTTGGTGTAGAAAATGAAGCCAATAAGTACTACAGTTCTGCCATTGGATATAAAGCAAAAGCAGAAACAACAGGTGCACATGTGGAGGCAAGTAGAACCATTGATGATATAAAAGGAAGCATTCAATCCATACGCTTTAGTATGGGAGAAAAAACAAATGAGGATGAATGGAAATATCTTAGTATTATAAAAGGACCATACTATGCAGAAATTCCTGAGAACTCTGCATGGTTTGGAAAAATTTATCTGCTGGGAATGGATATTGATACAGGAAAAGTATCTCAATTTGAGATCAAAGTAGGATGTAAACGTTTACTACTCAATAGTGCTGAATTAACCATTGACAATGGAAATAACATTACTATTGGAAGTAATGAGCTCAATGTTTCTCTTCCTGAAATTAATATCAAAGATACAGGATTTCTTAGAATTAAAGTTTATGGTGTCCCTGACTATACCATTCATTGGTCTGCTTCATTTTATGGAACGCAAACAAAAATTCAATAATACAAAACAAAAAAAGGAAAGAATTATGACACGACCCTATTTATTTTTAATATTATTAATATCATTTATAAATGCAAACGAAAATTTATACCAAAATGGCAAAGAGATAACTGTTCATATTTTTAACAATGAGTTTAATCAACAAACATTTGAAATTATTCGTACTGAAGACAATAAAACGCTTAGAGTATCTCATCCATCAGAATCTTTTTTTATTTCTAAAGGAGGCTCAAAAGCCAATGTAAACTATGAAATAATAGAAAAAAATGGTGGTATCGATATTCAGTATACTGTGAGCAATAACAGTGATACTCCTCAACGCCTACCCTACTTTCAAGTTCAAGGAATCTCTTTAAATAAACCCAATACAATTTTTTCTACAAATTTAAATAAAAATAAAAATGAACTCCTAAAACGAACCATTGATGAAAAATATTTTAAAATATCAAAACGATATGTAGGAGGAAAATTTCCTCAATCTTACGCACCACTTCTTATGGCAAAAGATAATTCTTTTGCCATAGGTTCTTCATTAAACTACATAACTCAAACACAAGCACACATGCTCTATATGGACTTATATTATCAAGATTTTGGTGCATTTAAAAATACCTATAGAGTAACATTTACTGGCATGGAAGACCTATATAATTTATCTAAAAAGTACATGTTATTAAAAAATCAAACGTTTAACTATGTTCTTTCTCTTCGTTTTTCAAATACTAAAAATGCTCTTTACACTACGGAACCTTATAACGAGTACTTAAAAAACTTAGTGAACAAAGAAGAAGAATTAATTGAAGAGAATAACAACTCATCAGTCTATCAAAACAATAAAGAGATTAACGTTACTATTTTTAATGATGAAAATAAGAGACAAACTTTTGAAATTACACGATTAATTGATAATAAAAAATTGAGAATCTCTTCTCTTAAAGAATCTTTCTTCACTCCTAAAGGGGGTTCAAAAGCAACCATTTCATATTCAATAATAGAAAAAGATGGTGGTGTTGATATAAATTATCTTGTAGAAAATAAAACCGATACTCCTCAACGTTTACCTTACTTTAAAGTTGAAGGAATCAATCTTGGTAATCCAGAAAATATCTCATCAACAAACCTTAAAGAGAAAAATGGTCGCTTAATTAAACGAAATACCGATGAGAAGTTTTTTTCATTATCTAAGCGTTATATTGGTGGAAAATACCCTTCAAGCTACTCTCCTCTTCTTATTGCTCAAGATCATAGTTTTTCTGTTGGTGCATCATTAAACTATCCCCTCTTAAAACAGCCTCATTTAACCTATATGGATTTGTATTATCAAAATGTTGGATATTTTGCAAATACTTATAGAATTACATTTACAGGAATGGAAGAAGAAAAAAACTTTTCTAAAAAATATAAATTAGCACCTCATAAAGTATTTAAATATACCCTTTCACTCCGCTTCTCTAACCTTAAAAACTGGATTGAAACAATTTACCCATATAAAGAGTATTTTAATACACTTTATGGAGAAGATAAAGATATTTACCCTAGAGATAACCGTCCTATTTATGGAGCCGTATTTTCCTCCAGTCCAAGTAGCCATGCCATTTCAGAAGGAAATATTAGAGGCTATTACAAAAATAGACGGATTGATAAAGAAGGGTTAACTCCAAGCATAGAATACATTATCTCTCAAATGAAAGAAAAAGGCTATCAACGTTCAATGTTATGGTCTCTATCAGGATGTTATGCTGAAGTATCGAAGGGATTAAAAAACTGGAGTATTAACTATCCTCCTCAATTTATAGGAGATTTATTGCCCAATGTTGAAGACTCTTTATATGAACTTGAACAATTTAATTTCAATAATTTTTCATTGGGTCTTTGGTGGGGGCATGCAGGTAGTGTTCCCAATGAAATACAATGGAATCCCAATGCACTTGTTCCTCTTCAAACAGACAATCCCGAACATGTTAGGTTTGGACTTAATGAACTTAGTATTGCACAAGAACAAGATGTAAAAGAGATTGGACTGGATGCTTTTGGAGAAATGCTTCCAAAAGAAAAACTTATATGGATTAAAAAAATTAAAGCACAAGCACCTGAAATAAAATTTACCGCAGAAGGTGGAAAAACTGCAGTGGACTATATTCATTCTCAAGTTGGAATTTTTATGCATCCAAATAAAGTACCAAAAGGACCAAATACCATTGCAAACTATATTAATCCAAATGCTGAAATTCAAGTTTATTTGACAGATTATAAACCTAAAGAGGAAATTACTTTCCAAACCATTCAAAATTTGGTTAAATGGGGTTTAACTCCAGTTATAAATGAGCATGTTGCAAAAAAAATAAATATTAAAACATTGGATCTAAATATTGATAAGTGTTATAATCGTAGCAATAAAGAATGTATCAATGCTCAAGAGTAAAGGTTCCATTACAGAACCTTCTCGACCTCCATACTCCGAAGAGATTTTAGAATTTTAAATGTTGTTTTAGTTGTATTATAAATTGAAGAAAAAGAGATGGAGGGTTCTCCTCTCAAAATTGCTTCTTTAAATGCTTTAAATTCATTTTTAAAACCCTTATCTTGATTTGAACTTTTCTCTTTACTTCTTTTTCCATCTTCATAAATAATTAGCTCTCTAAAATCATGCATTTCCATACTAATTCCTTTTCCAAATACTTCTATATACTCTTTTTGCATAGTAGAATCTCCATAAGCATAATAGGCAATGGTTGCACTACTTCCATTTTTATAATTAAGTACAATATTTACATTGTCTTCATCAGGAATAGATTCATCCGAAGAGTGAAGAGCGGTAGCATAAACAGAAGTAACTTCACTTCCTATTAGAAAACTACACGTATCAATAAAGTGACATACTTCTCCAATAATTCGACCTCCTCCAAGAGTTCGATCTTGAATCCAAATATTTTTAGGAATAATACCTGCATTAACTCTATAATTAATGGATAGCACTCCATTTAACTTTGTTTTCATCGTTTTTATCATTGGAGAAAAACGTCGATTAAAACCAACTTGTACAATAGAAGTTCCATCATAAATAGCATTTATTTCTTCAAGCTCTTCTTCATAAATACAGAGTGGTTTTTCTACAAAACAATGTTTTTTACTCTTAATTGACTTCTCTACCAAAGAAGCATGATTATGATGTTGTGTTGTGATAATAACCGAATTTATTTCATTATTTTTAAAAATTTCATCACTACTTGTTGTTGTATATTTAAAATCATACTTTTTACCTGTTCCTTCTGCACTTACACCTGTTGCCGTACATACTGCTACAAGTTCATACCCACCAACTTTCTCAAGTGTTGGTAAAATAACTGATTTAGTAAAGTTTCCTGCACCAATAAAGGCAACATTAACTTTATTACTTATGATTGATTTACTTGTTCGTTGAACAATTCGATGCTCATCTAAATTAATAGTATTTTTATATTCTAAAACAATTCCTAAATATTTTTCTTGTGATTTACCTTCTAATAAGTCATACGCTTGCATGGCATCATTATAATCAAAACTATGTGTTAATAGTGCTTTTGGAGATATTTTTCCTTCATCAATTAAGCCTAAAAAAGCTTCAAAGTTTCGCTGTTCTGTCCAACGTACCAAGTCATAAGGATAATCTACCCCTTTTTCTTCATATTCTGGATCATATCGTCCCGGTCCGTATGCCATAGAGAGCCGTAAATCTAACTCTTTTTTATAGTAATCATTTCGAGGAATATCCATTCCTACCATTCCTAAGAAAACAACACGACCACGCATTCGTGAAATTTCAGCAGCATCAATAACTGGCTGATTGGATGAGGTTGATGCAGCAATAATAACAGCATCTACCCCATATCCATTAGAAAATTCATCTGCCTTTTTAATTAAATCTTCTGCATGACAGACCTCATCAGCACCCAGTTTTTTAGCTAATTCAATTTTCTCTAAATCAACATCACTTCCAATAACCTTACAACCATTAGCCTTTAATAATTGAACAGCTAACTGTCCTAAAAGACCTAATCCAATTACCGCTACTCGTTCTCCTAGTTTAGGTTCTGTTTGTCGAACACTCTGTAAAGCAATTGCACCAACCGTTACAAAAGAAGCATCAACATCATCAACACCATCGGGTATTTTGACCATTAAATTTTTAGGTATATAGTTAATTTCACTATGGTTTGCATATCCTGCTCCACCACAAGCAACTCTATCGCCTATACTAATACCGCTTATGTTTGAACCCACTTCAATAACACGACCCGATAAACTATAGCCCAAAGGAATGGGTGTATCTAATTTTGTAAACACTTTTTCTAAAGTATTTTTAACGCCCTCTTTTTTCATTTTGTCAACCACTTGTTTAACCAAATCTGGACGATCTTTTGCTTTAGCTAACATTGACTTTTTAGCAAAATCAACCAACATCTTCTCTGTACCAGCGCTAACCAAACTTACTTTTGTTTCAACAAGGACACCATTTTCTTGGCAAACTGGAGCAGGCACATCAAAAAGTCCTAACTCTCCTGTTTTAAAGCTTTGTATTAATTGTTTCATTTTTTTCCTTTTTTATATAAATATATTTAATTTTTTAGTGAACATCACGTCGTTTACGTATTAATTTTGCAGGTACTCCGCCATAAATACCAAATGCATTTAAATCTTTAGTAACCACACTTCCTGCTGCAATAACAGCACCTTCTCCAATAGTAACTCCTGATGTGATAATACAATTTGCACCAATCCAGACATCTTTTTCAATAATAATAGTTTTTTTATCATGCCCTGAATCAAAAATACACTCTTTACTATCAGGAACCACATGATTTGTAGATAAAATTTGAGTTCTATATCCTATTAATACACGATCACCAATTGTAATACCACCACCTGTCGTCAACAGTACATCTTTTGCTAAATCAACATCATCTCCTAATTCTAAATTATATCCTGGGGCAATCCATACTCCAGGATAAAAAACCACTCGACTTCCAACTTTTGAACCCATCATTTTTAAAAACAAACTTTTAAAAAAGTTGCAACATCGATACCTTGGAAACTTAAATAAAATTTCCATAATCAATTCGTATGAAACTACAATAAAATATTTCATAATTTTAATACCTTTTAACATATTGATTGATTATACTAATAAAATTTAACATTTTATCTTGTGCATTTGGATATTTAGCTAATTCTAAAAGACCATCTCTTATTGTTTGACGATATATCTCTTTATTTTGAGATATCTTAATAATATTCTCTGAAACATCGTCCAAATTATCCATCTCTAAATAGATTGCTCCTTTACCACAACTATCTTTTGACCAATCAGCTTTGGTAACAAATAATAATCTTTCCATCTGCCATGCTTCAACAAAATTATTACTAAAACTTTCTAAACTTGCTATATTAATCATTGCATCCATCTCATCAATTACACTAGAAACTTTTTCATTAGGAATAACCCCTAAATTAATAATCGAATCAGATAACCCTTTTAATTTAATAAGAGTTAAAACTTCTTTTGCATAAGTATTGGAAACATCAAGTGTCAAGAAAATAGAAATATTATTTACACCCTTTGCCTTAATCTTCTCAATGATTTCAACAATCAGATGTTGTCTCTTATTCGGATGAGCACTTCCCAAATATAAAATATTAAATTTACTTTTATTCAATAAAAAATTTTTGGAAGCATTCTCTTTTGTTACCAATGAATTAACTGCCATTTTTACAGTATACACATAATTACTATTGAACTTAAACTGAGATATAGCACGATTAGTTAGAGTTTCTGTCTCAAAAATAACAACATCACTCGAAGAGATGTTCTTATAACGATAATAATCTTTTAATAATTTGATTCTCTTTTGAAAAAATTTTAAATGTCCCCAAAAATCAATTTCAGGATAAAACAAATTTGAATAAGCACAACCTGTAATTGTAAAATTATTCCAAGACAAGAAAGGAACTGTTCCAAATAATGTAAAAATAATACTATTTTTTTTATCTTTAAAAAAAAGTATTTCAAATGTTAATCTAGCAAAAAAACCATTATCAATCACAGTAAAATCATAATTTTTTCTTTTACAAATTTCAATTAAAGTATCGTTCTTTCTTATAATAAAATGTATTTCTTGACTATGAAATTTATCTAATTTTATATTTAATAAAAAATTAATAGCATTTTGAAGTCCACCACCCGTTGAAATCGGAACGAAATTAATATAAACCTTTTTCATTATTCTTCTTTATCTATTTTATTTAAAATTTCTAAATATTTATAGGCTCTACTTGAAGCTGTTTCACACTCTAATAATCGATTGCTACCGTTTGAAATTAAATGTTTACGTAACTTTTTACTACTAATTATTTGAATAATCTTATCTACAATATCATGCTCATCTAAAGGATTAAAATAGAGACCTGCATTCCCACAAATATCTTTTGCAAAAGAGTAGTTTGATGTGAGAATTGGAAGTTTCATTTTCATTGCTTCTGGATAAGAAGCTGAAAATGTTTCAAGTAATGTTGGAAAAAATAGAGCATCACATTGGGAATAAACGGAAGGGCAGTTCTCTTGAGAAATGGTTCCTAAATTTAAAACATTATCCTTAAATTCAGAGAATAAATTATTATAACTCATTTCATCAATGGTCAATATAAACTGTACATCATAACCTTTTAATAAAGGAATAATTTTTTTTATAATTTTTAAATTTTTATGTGAATAATTATGTGAAATTAAAATTAATCGAAAAGCATTTCTTTTATTATGAGGAAGTGTTAAAAAACCTTGATTTTTTGAATTTAAATATTGAGAATCATCAAAAATAGAACTGTATGTATTCCCTACAACAAAGATAGGACTTTTAATTTTTAAAAACTTTAATATTTTTTCTTTTGCATCATTTGTCTCAACGACATAACAAGAAGCATTCTTTTTAATAAAAAATTTTTTATAAGTAATTTCTAACTTTGTCTTAATTGTCTCTAAAAATGAAAGTTCATTAAAAGCAATTGTATTTGGATTATAAACCCAACCTGTAGCAAGTCCCATTAAATGTTTACTTTTAGGCGTCCAATAAGAAGGTCCAAAAATTGTAAATACACAATCAGGTAAAATTTGTGCTTCTAACTTATTTAATCTTTTATTTATTTTATATCTATAAATAATTGATGCTGGAGACTTCTCAATTTCATAAAAAATAAAATTTAAAGAGAACTCTTTAAATACAATCTGTTTTCTTATTTCAGAAGAGAGAAAGATATGATATTCATTATCTTCTTTTATATTTTTTAACTCATTAATAAATGATAATGCTACCTGAACACCTCCTCCCACAAATAAGTTTGATGTATTAATAATAATTTTCATCAATTTCCTCCATTCATACTTGAAGAACTGCAAAAAGATAAATAATCATTTGCTATTTTATTAATATCCAATCGCTTTCCTATTTCTCCAGCTTCTATTCCAAGCCTATCACGTAACGATTCATTAACAATTAATTCTTCCAGTCGCTTAATAAAAATTTCTTGATTCTCAAGAGGTATTAAAAAACCATTTAACCCATCTATGATTAATTCACTAGGACCCGTTTCACAATCAAAACTAATGCAAGAAAGTTTTGCAGACATTGCTTCTGCCAATGCATTTGGAAAACCTTCAGAAAGTGAAGTAAATGCAAAAATTGATGCTCGGGCTAGCCACTCATCAACATTATCTACTTGACCAATAAACAATACATCATTTTCAATACCCAATATCTTTACTCTCTTCTTCAACTCTTCTAAAAGTTCTCCATCTCCTAATATCACAAGTTTCCAACCATCTCTCTTTGATTTTGCAAAAATTTCCAATAATAAACCTTGTCCTTTTAAAGGATGTAATCGTCCAATATTTAAAATTATTTTCTCTTTATTTATTTTAGGATAATGAAAAACCTTCTTTAAAGGATTAGAAATGGTATTAATATTTTTATGTCCAGTTTCTTTAAAAAGAATCTCTTCTGCCAAACTTG
>Ga0256824_10001024_pt1 | contig 10817 bp, 20 predicted proteins | sample CV67metaG_FD_191570 | JGI IMG/M metagenome (GOLD analysis project Ga0256824, IMG submission 191570) | Hydrothermal vent microbial communities from East Pacific Rise, Pacific Ocean - CV67 | ecosystem: Environmental > Aquatic > Marine > Hydrothermal vents | place: Pacific Ocean: East Pacific Rise...
CTAATATTAATAGTCCTATCTTCATTTAATACCTTCATATTTTTACATATTATATCATACTTCCTTCAAAGTAATAAATATATAATCATCATGCCCATAAAGCTTCTTCACTTCTAACTCAGTAACAATACAGTCATTTTCCATCAACTCACCTTCCATAGCATCCATCACAGACTTAGCAAGGTTATCAACATCGTAGCGTACCATTGGATACTTGTTCTTCTTAACATTCTTTGGGGTCTTGAACACGAAGAGCAACTCTAACCTAAGTGGTACTATGCCGAATGGTTTAAATGCCTTAAAATAGCTTTTGAGAGTTTTCTTAAATTGTACGTATTCTGATGGCATATAAGTTCTACCTAAAGCAAATCTAGGTCTTGGACTTGGCATACCTTTTATTCTTATTTTTAAATCAATCATTTTAATTCCTATAGTTGCGGGTCTTTCCCCGCCGTCAAATTTTATCCCATAAATATACATAGTAATTATGCTATTTATTACAGCCTCTAAGCTGTTCACGGTGTTACTAACTCAATAGCCAAACTCCCGTCCAGTTTCAGTCAAAGGTGACTATTTGCATCTAAGTAAAAAACCTAGTACAGTAACACAAGCTAATATTAATGCGATACCTATAGCCGTATCTTGTTGGCTATTCGCTATGTATATCGCTGTACTGTTTAAATCATATTTTTCCATCATATCTGTCCTTTAAAATGTATGTCCTTCGTAGTGGATCTTCCCACGCTCTAGCAAGTGCTTAGGTAAATGTATTTTAGCATCTGTTGTCTTGATAGCATAAGCTTCTCTAGCTCTGGCAGATGCAAGTTTATTCAAACAGATACTACAACTCTTTGTGAAGTAAGCTATCTTAGTATTACGTCCAGCTCTCTTATTACGCTTATAGTGATCTTCATCTAAGGGTTTATTCTCATTACACACACTACAGCGTCTATATCTAATCTTATCCATAATTAAAAAGGGATAGATGCTTCATCAATACTAAGTACTGGTGCAACTGGTGGCTGTCCAATAGGTGCTGGTGCTTCTTGGTATCTATCTGTCTGTTGGCTTGGACGTACTTCATCATTCTTAGCATCTAACATTTGGAGAGTTGTAACACCTACACTATGCTTACTTCTTTTAGTACCATCTTTAGCTGTCCACTGGTCTAGCTTCAATGTTCCATCAATTAATACCTTGCTACCCTTCTTGCAGTATTGGTTAAGTATCTCGGCTGTTCTTCCAAAGAAGTTAAGGTCTATAAATAACACCTCTTCTTTATCTTCACCAGTCTTACTCTTAAACTTCTGATTAACTGCTATTGATGTTTTACCTATAGCCATTCCACTATTTGAGTATTTAATCTCTATCTCTCTTACAAGATTTCCTTGCAAAATAATTTTATTGTATGCCATTTTATTTTCCTTTATTTTGTTCTATTTCTTCGTCTAGCATTAGTTGAGTGTCAATTAAAGTATTACAAACTAGGTCTAGCCAGTTTATTACTTCTTCTACGCTTCTATCCTTAAATATTTCTTGCCGTTCTTCTGTAGTAAGATACTCTACTTCTATGGGTACTCTTTTCCCATCTACTACTCTAAACAAATATGCTCCCGTCATCTTATTTTCCTTTATTTTGTTCTAAAACATAATTCATAGCATTATCTAATTTATAGAAGATGCGTATAATCTCAGTTTTATATAGTTTAGTTCTCTTTAATGCGTTCTCATATCTACTATGCTCACGTACTGCAAAGTACATATCTTTATTATGTCCAGCTCTTACTTTTAGTGGCTTATTCATTTATATCCTTAAACATATTACTCATCTGTAAGTGCTCCATGAATCTAACCATAGAAATAAGCTGTGTCCTTTCAAGTTTTTTTTCTGATGCCTTTCCTTCAAGTATAATTTCTTCATCATTTTCAAGTGAAATAAGATGAGCACCCTCAAATCTAACTACGTTACAATCCCAATAGAATCCTTTGCCATCCTCGTCATCATAATCAACCCTCTCGGCATCATTCTCAACTATTCCATACAATGTATCGCCATCACGTTTTATTCCAATTACGTCCAACCTCCGAAGCTCACTAACTTTAACTATTACCTCTTCATTCATTTCAGCAATCCTTGATTATCAAATAAGTATCTGTAAAATACTTTTCTTTTATTGAAGTCCATATCTCTTTGGCTTGATTGGTAATATGGAACACCTTTAGATGAAACTTTTATTAGCTCACCTTCAAACTCAAACTGTTTATTTTTACCATTAACTAAAGGATTTGTTTCTAACCATTCCTTCACGTCCATATAAGACCTAAAATTAAAAAGAGAAGTTTCTATATCCTTCTCTTTATTATTATATTTATCCTTATTATTATCCTTATCCTTATCCTTATAGCCTTCCGTTTCGCTTCCATTTGGCTTCCGTTTGGCTTTGCTTCCGTTTATGTAATTCTTGTTACCTTTTGCCAGAATGGGTTGCACTAAAGTAAAGAAAGCTTTAGGCAGTCCAACCAACTTACGAGCCTTAAAGTCTAAGGAATACTCGATGACAGCGTCATATAACATAAGCCTATCTTCCGATGAAAGCTCTTTTGCACTCTCGTAAATGCTTCTGTAAAAAATAAAAGTATCTCTGCTTTTCATAAACTTTTCCTAATCGAATAAAGAATTAGAAAAAGATTTTTTAAGCAATAATAATTTTTGTCGGAAGGAAATAATATCATTTTGTGATACATCTGCTATAATATCTTCAATATCTACCATGTAAGTTTGATATTTTTCTCCAATATGTCTACATCTTAAAAAAGACTCTTGGGGAACTTTATAAACTGCCTTATTATATAAATCCACAAAGATGAAAATATAGTCTATTGAATGGTCTTTTGATATTTGTAAATACCTCTCCATTTGTTCATTTGATATTCTTAAAGCAGAACCATTACTTGAATTGGTAGTCTTTACTTCAATCAAAAATCCAGTCTTTTCATCAATATCTCTACACTCTAAAGACAAATAACCATCATAAGGCTTTGGATTTGGGTGTATGTGATGAGGTGCTACTCTCTTTATGGTAATAGTATATCCCAACTCCTCCCAACCATCTACCATATCTTCACGGAGTGCTTTTAAGGCTATCTTTTCACCAGTCGCACCAATTAGTTTGTTTACTGCATCTCTCTCAGTCATTTTATTTCCTTGTATTTTTTTGCATATACGCTAAATATCTCATATAATCAATCATAGTCATATTCAATTCTCTTGCTTGACCTCTTAATAAAGTCCACGTATCTTCATGTACTTTAATATGTTTGTAGTTCATAATTATCCTTTCAAAAGTTGTTCACAATGATACAGTAGTTTACCTTAGAGTTGACTTTAAAGTAAACTTATGCTACAATGACCTATCTTAATTAAAGGAAAGTAAATGAAATATACAACTACAGAGATATTATATATGTATGGATTGAGAGTTGTTCTTATATTATGGAGCTTACTATTTATAGGTGCAGTTCTAGTATATATGCATAATGGCACAGATGTAACCGAATATAAAAGGTTTTGGGATATAACAGTAGGTGGATTAGCCATCATATTAGTATTAAGGATTATAAAATGAATGCAGAATTAATGGAATTAGCAATGGAAGACGGGTGTGACACAGCTAAAGACTTAGCAACTTGGTATCAAGGTTACTTACGTGGTGAACTAGCTATGATTAAAAGTATGAGAGATGATCTTAATGAAGTTGGTGTGTTTGAAATGGAAGAAGAAGAACGCACTCGCATACAAGATAGAAAAGAAGCTGAGGAAGAGATGGCTGATTATAGTGACCAAGAGTATGATAGAGCATCAAGTAATGCAGGAGAATTAATATGAAACAATTTAACTGGTTAACAGAACACTTTGAACCAAAAGAGGTGATTGTATATAGTAATAGTGAACAAAGCCATGAGCAGTTTGATAATGCTCACCTGGAGAGAATGGGATACAAAAGAGCTGATACTATTAAGTATTCAGTCAAGAAGGGTAAAACAACTTTGTTTGGAAACCCGTTTATGCACGAGGGGATATAATGTCTATTTTAAGTAAAATACAATCAGAGTTGAAAGTACACAAGAGTCAAGTAAATAAGTTTGGTGGGTATAGCTTTAGAAGCCTTGAGGATATACAAGAAGCGTTAAAACCTATATTAGCCAAGCATCACTATGCAGTAGTCATAAATGATAGTATAGAGCTTATAGGAGATAGATATTATTGTAAGGCTGTTGCCAGTCTTTATGATGATAATATGAAGTTGGTTATATATTCAGCAGGTTTTGCACGTGAACCGTTAAGTCAGAAGGGGATGAGTGAGTCACAGTTAACTGGTACAGCTTCATCTTATGCACGTAAATATGCTATGAATGCTTTATTCGCTATTGATGATACCAAAGATGCCGATACAATGGACAACAGTAAGAATGTACCAATGGTAACAGCTGAGCAAGTAAAGTATATTTCAACTCTCATCACTACCAAAGAGATCGATAGGGACAAGGTGAAACAAGCGTATAAAGTTGAGAGTATGAATGACTTAACTGCTGATAATGCTTTACGGCTTATCGAGCAGTTGAAGGCTAAATAGCTTCAAACTCTGCCAAAAGCTTTGCTTCCTCAGCTTTGGCTTTGGCTGTCTTCCACGCTTCAAATTTAATTGCTTTAGTTTGGGATTCTAGTTCTGCTCTTGTTATGCCCTCCACCACTATTCCATTATCTACTTTTGGCTTTTTAAAATCGCCAACTTTGTATTTATATGGGAGTCCATCAGCGTATAAAACATCATAATTAGAAGGAAGAGTTTTAAACCACCAATCAATATTGCCAGCACCATATTCAATAGTGTCACTGCTAGACTCAAAAACCTCATTGTGCGTTGTTTTACTGTAATATCTACTCATTATTTCCATCTCCCTATTGCTAACCACATTATAAGTGCAGTAGAATACCCAGTAGAGCCACCCTCTATCGTCCAAGCTAAAGAAGCTTTGAACGTATTAGATGATATATCCGCTGCCATACCTGCATACAAGTCAGGGTGTGTTGCTTTTAAATCAGAAACTCCAAGCGATGCCCTATTGATGTATATTGTTGGTCTATCCTTAAAAGCAACTGGATATGTAATAGTTTGATATCTACTGCCATTTGCTTGACCTGACTTAAGAGGGTTATCTTGTATCAATGTTCCATCTGCGTACTTAATCCACCTACCATTTCCATTGCTCCCACTTGAAACTATATCATCAGCTCCTATTTTTGGCATATTTGAAAAGACTGCACTTGATTTTGGCACATAGAATGCGTTGGATTTCGTACTGGACCAAACCTTATCTGTAGCCGTCACAGTATCGTTTATAGTACCAGTAGGAATAACTGCAACAATACCATTGATTTCATCTTTCAGCAAGTTTGCTTGACCTGCCCACTTATTTACCTCATCTACATAGTCATGTGCCTGATGATAAACAAAAGCGTTAGCTTTAGCGTTGAAGTCTTGTGGTGATTGACTTGAGTTTGGAGGTGTTGGGAAGTAGTTAATCTTCTGTGTAATATTTGCCATATTTAAATCCTTAGTTTAATTTCTTAGTTATCTGCACAAATGAAGGCTGTAAAATACCCTCTACAGAACATTTATTACCACTTGCTTTAAGTGTGAACGTGTATTCTTTGCCAGTTGTAACAGTTGTTAATATTATACCACTAATAGAAACGGCTTTTGTACTGTGCTTCTTGACTCTAATGGTATCAGTCTTAACGCTTGTGCCACCTATTTTGAAGTCTATATCAATGTTTCTGTTTGAGTTACTATCATTCTTGACATAAGCAACCCCCGCATAAGTACCCTTGTTTGCAAGTATCTCCTCGTTAACTGTTACAGCACAAATATTGGCACTCTCAGTATTAGCAGTTAATGCCACATTGGTGTTACACTTATTTATAAAGTAGAAATCCAAAGCATCATTCACATCACGGTATAAAGTGATAACAACATCTTTTTCAAATGAGTATGTAAACTGAGGATGTGCGGTAAATATCTCTTGTGGTTGTGTATGGTCAAACGGTGTACGATTGATTGATAGTCGTGTCTTGTCTGATATTTTAATACTGTTACCTTGAGGGAAGATGCCACTATATTCTATTCCCTTACGTGCTTGAAAACTTCCAACTCTTAAATTTATCACTTCATATCCTTATATAATTTCACTGACTGAGAAACTTGCTTTTGTCATTATAGGGTTAGATATAACTGGAGTGAAGCTGTCCACCTTGCCAAGTATCATTAAGTGGTCATACTTGCTGTATGTATCTTCATCACCAATGAATAACACAATCTCACCTACTATGTCTCTCACGTTTATCTTGACTTCTGTACTATTTACTGCTGCATACTGCACATCTAAGTCAAGGCTTTCACTTGCATCACGTTCTATTACGGAAGTGATACCGAAGTCATCTGTCTTCCATATAGAGTTATCTTCTATGCCAGTACTTACACCAAATAGCGTATCCCCTACAAACTTACTATATCCTCCAATCATAAAACCTACAGATGCAACACCATTAACTGCATCAACCGTAACCCTAACTGTGCCTTTAATCGGTGGTATTCTAAAATAGAAGGCTTCGTGCTTACCACTTCCTTCATAACTATTCTCAAATGGGTCAAAGTAATAGTTGTACCAAGTGTTAGATGAGGGTCGCGAGTATGATGTTTTAGTTTCAGTATGAACTACAGCACCACCACCGTCAAGTATTTCAATCTTAACACTCCCACCTTTTACCCTACCAAGTGCAACAATGTTATAGTTGTTAGTTGAAAACTCAGTTACTAGCTTATTGTCAGTAGGGACAAGAGCAGATGTGCTGTTCCATATCGTACTTGTAGTAGCATGAAGGTCTATCTGTGCGTATCTGTTGCTTATATCCCACAAAAGCCACTCTGGACTATCCTCAATAGGTGTAATGCCATGGTTATCATCTATCACGTTTCTGAAATAGTAATGGTCATAAAATACAATATCCCCAAAGTCATAGTGGACGAGTTCCTCCCAATTTGGATGTCGTGTATTAATGTTGATGTTAATGTAGTCTTTTATCTGTTGCTTGACAATAGTCATTAAGCCACCTCTCTTTGAAATTGTAGCATTTGTTTCTCTAAGTTGTGCATCTTCTTAGTAACTTTTAGTTGTTCATACATTATTTGTGCCATTTCAGTAAATACGCCACCACTATCGTTATTTAGTCCTAGGTTCTTAGTAGTGTTAGCATTGAGTACATACTCTTGACCGTGTACTGCACCAGCTACACTGTTAACACCACCGTTACCCGTATAACCACCTTGTCTATAACCCTTGTCTGTACCCGTGTTAGCTTTCATGCCAAAGGTTGGTACTACTACAGCATTATACTTCTTTACTATCCCATACTCGAATGTACCATCATTGTTTTGGTCTTTAATTTGATAATCTGAACTTGTGTATCTGTTCTGAACAGTTGCTCCCGTTTGTACCCATTCATTCCTAACTGTCTTAGCTCTCTCTACCTTCTTGTTACCTATCTTGGTAGTAGTAGCCTTCACAGCATCAGTTGCTACTTTCACAGCATTGGTAGAGTTCTTTACAGCATCGGTAGAAGTTTTGACATTATTCACAGCACCTTTAACACCAGCTACACCCACACTTGTAGAAGAGGTATCATCTTTAACACCTTGTAGGATTGTTTCAGCTCGTAAGTCTGTTGCTGTTTGTGTAGTGGTTAATGCTACTAGCTTCTGTAGCTCTAAGACTGTCTTATCAACCTCAGCAGATGCTATGTCTTGACCTTGCTGAAAGTCTTTAACATCACGTAAGGCTTTATGCTTAGCGAATGTCATCTCAGCTTGTGAGTTGTACTTAGATGTATCTTTAAACTCATCTAGTGCAGATATAACTCTATCCATCTTATCACGGTAGATGTTCACTAACTCCTGGCTACTTGTATCGCCTTGGTAGTTGTTCCATGCTGTTTTGGCTTCTGCCTTAGCATTGGCGAAGGTGTTACCACTAGAAGAGTGCCCAAATAGTGAGCCTTTAGCACGGTAAACATAATCCTCTTTAAGTGCCTTAGATACGTTCTCTAACTGAGATACAAAGTCTTTCAAGCCCGTATTGAGTGCAGATACTAAATCTTGGGCATCTTTGAGTTGTGCCTTATCAGCTTCTAGTCTTTTGGTTGCATAACTAAGTGTTACCTTTTCAACTGCTAAACGCTTTTCAAGTATAGCCATCTCTTTGTCTAGTAGTGCTAACTTTTCAGCTTTCTCTCGCTCAAACTTAGCTTCTGCACTTTCACCAGCATCACCCGTAAAACCTCTTTGAGTGTTAGCTTTACCAGCTTTCCGTTGGTTGGATAGGTTAGCAAATAAAGATGCCATTTGACTTTTGTTAGCTAAATCCATACCACCTTGTAAGCCTTGACCACTCTTCTTATAGATGGCAGAACGTTCGCCTACTGAAGCCATGTACTTACCATCTTCAAAGTACCCAGTTAATAAGCCTTGTGTCTGTTTACTCCACTGCATAACGTGTAGAGTATTCTCTTCTACAGCCTTGGTATTGTCTTTAAGTGCTTTCTCTTCTTGTGCTAACTTTGCATCATGGTCAGCGATATTAACTGAGAAACCGAACCCTTCAGCGTCTTTAGCATCTTGCTTTATCTGTCTAGCTATTCTAGCACGCTCTCTAAGCTCATCATTGTACTTCTTGAGAGCTATGTTAGCTTCAGCTAGTGCATGAGCTTCTTGGTCGATTTGTTCTTCCATCTCGGAGTCTGCCCATGATTGAGCGAACCTCTCTGAAAGACTGATACTCTCTTCAATAGCCCTAGCTCTCTCTTTAGCAAGTTTCTTTTCATCTTTTAGGTGTTGCATCGCACCCTTATGTAATGCTGCTTCAATCTTAATTTGTCTTCTTGACTTACCAGAGAGTAACATCTCTACATCTTCTAAGAATGATATATACACTTCATTAGCTAGATTGAAAGCTTCTTGCATCTTGGTTGATTGAGAGATAGCGTATGCAGTCTTCTTTAATGAAGCTTCTACACGTGCATTGGATTGAGTTAGCTTGTCAGTAGTACCACGTATCTTATTTAACTCTTTTTGGTACTCACTAGCCTTTTTATGGATAGCACCTATCGAGATAGCTACAGCAGTTAGTGCAACACCCCACTTAGCAAGAGAAGTTGCAGACATTTTAGTGCTTTGGTCAATACTCTTAATCTTATTATTTACTTTGTCTAAGTCATTAAGATTATTGACTTTTATATTTACGTTCATATCTGCCATAGTTACCCTTTTTTATTTGTTCCCTTGATATACATATTGCAACACGTATGTAGTATATTAACATATTTTCGTGGACTTAACCCACTCCATGAGATTTGGTCTTTCAAAGCTTGATACTTTAAACCCGTCACTCCGTTAGTACCATACTCGAATGGCGTATTAGAAAAGATGTTAAGCAATACAAGTGACTCCATATCTTTAGGATAACCTAAGATGAGAGAAGACTCATTATTTAGAGTAGCTTCTCTATCTCTTGGCTCTAAACTTTCTATCCCCGTACCCTCTCCACGTTGCTCCAGGAAAGAGTAAAGGGCAGTTAGTTTTTTGCCTTACGTTCACTTATATCTTCTATGATTGTATCGAATACTCTATTATACCCATAGCGTTCACCAACGGCTAATACAGCGTCTTTATCATCACCTTTGAGTGATAGTATCAAACGTTGTTTATATAGCTCCTCAGTGTCGTAAGCGTCAATAGCTTCTAACAACTCATCTAACTCATTTTCTAACACAGCTTTGTCTTTACCACTAGCTACTTTAATTTTACGCTGAAGCTTAGTAGCTTTTTTTAGCTCATCTGTTGGAGAATACTTATCTAGTTTCTTAGTTTCTTTTTTTGTCAAATCAACAAACAAACCCTTATATGTATCATCACCTACTGTTAGTTCAAACTCATGTTCTAATTTTAATTTCATTCTTCTTCCTTTTGTGTTTCCTCTTTTAGTTAGGGCAGAGAGGAAGAGTAACTGCCCACTAATTACGGCTTAACTTTACCGTAATCAAATGTTAGGTTGTTACCCGTTGCATCTGGTCTTAGTAACCATGTTACCTCACGTTTAACCGTGCTGTCTACTGCTGAGTCTGTATAGCTAGATACTTTTGCTTTACCTGCTGTTACTACAAGTGATTGACCATCTACTAAAACACCGTCTAAAGTATTAAAGCTACACTTGATAGCATCTACATCTTGGTCTATTAGCTTTTGTTGAGCATCTTTATAGTTAGCACTATCAACAAAGAATGAAGCTGTTAGCTTGATCACGTAGTCAGTCATTTGAAACTCTTTAACACCTAGTGCGTACTTCTCACTAATCTGTGCACCCATCGCAATTGTTACCATATCGGCTGTTACTGCTGTACCATCTGCTAGTACAATATCTGCACAAGTCATCATTATCAAGTTCTCATCTGAAAGAGTAGTAGCTGTAGAAGCTGTATCTGTTGGAATACCTTTGTTATCTAGGAAACCACTCAATGAAGCTTCAAACTTAGCTGGTTTACCAATCTCAAATACAAATGTTGCATCTCCTACTATAGAGCCTTTAGACGTGAATTGCTTCCCATCTATGTTAAGTACTGCAGAACCAATCTTTGGAGCTTGTGAGTTCACGTAGGTTACTTTATCACCTGCTACTGTTTCATTGAAGCCACATACTTGAAAGAG
>Ga0256824_10001025_pt1 | contig 10810 bp, 8 predicted proteins | sample CV67metaG_FD_191570 | JGI IMG/M metagenome (GOLD analysis project Ga0256824, IMG submission 191570) | Hydrothermal vent microbial communities from East Pacific Rise, Pacific Ocean - CV67 | ecosystem: Environmental > Aquatic > Marine > Hydrothermal vents | place: Pacific Ocean: East Pacific Rise...
AAGCATGGACGTATACAAGAAGTACTAGTAGCAGAGAGTAAATGGAATACTGGAAGACTAGGCAAGAGTGGTAAAAATAAAGCTATTAAACAGATGTCACAAACATGGGTACTTAGATCCTTAAATAAACTAGTGAAGTATAAACCTTTACCTGAGTATAACACCATTAAAAAGTTTATAGAACATAACCAATACAGAGCAAGACTATTTAATTTGAAACCTGTGGGAGAGGACTCGATACAGATACACCTTTATAAGATCAAGAATAAAGGACAGAATAGCTTTGAAAAGATAAAAGAACGTATTTTAAAGGTTATTAAACTGGCAAGCCCTAGGAATAGGTTTGAAGTAGGAATAGTTGATGCCTATAATGAGTGTCGGAGGGAAGCTTTGAAAAGTTATTTTCCAACTTTGAAGGGGACAGATGTTGAGACGTTGCTTGGTGATAATTATTTGAGGGGTGCGGATTTGCTGATGTATTTGAAATAAAGTATTAATAGACAGTTTTTGGGAATATGATTACGTAATAATTTATAAAATTTTATATGAAGAAATACAATGGAATTTATAATTTTTTTAATAATTATTCTTATAGTACCATTTTATGTTATGGTTTTAAGTGCTACTAATATTATGATGATAATGAAATATGGCAAAGATTGGCGTGATGGTACAGATGAGTAAAAATTATATAGAGGATATAAAATGAAAAAGACAAAAATTATTTATGAATTAATGTACCGATTAGCAAAGGGTGATGAATTGACCATTAATGACTACCTTGCAAATGATTTTGATATTAGTACAAAAACACTTGGGCGTTATTTAAATGATATAAAAGATGATTATGAAGATCTTATTACTATTGAGAAGAAGCAAATGATAAATCATTCACGGAAGCCATATGTCTATAGAGCTATTAATAAATCAAAAGATTTGGCAATGATGCTTCAATTTTTCTTTGAACGTAGAACTGATCTTGGGTGGGTACTACAACTTCTTCACGAAAAGGATTCAACTCTTGCTAATGAGGGTGAATACCATGATGAGATACATAAAATAATATCCCAAGAGAGTGATATCTTTGTATTTAAATCAACACCATTTGAAATATTTGATACAGAGCATCAAAAAATATTTTCTGAATTGAAAAGATCTATTAAATATAACGTATACAAGAATCTATCCTATAATTATACATATAAAGAACATTTAGAAGATGTGAAGTGCCTTAAACTTATTTTTACTCAAAATAATTGGTATGTGGCTATTGAAAATAGAGAAGAATCTTTTAGACTTTTAAGAGTTAGTTTTATAGAAGATGTATCTGCATCTAAAAAAGGAAGTTATCAAGTAACTACAGTACATAAGTATGAGAGTTACTACCCACATATCCAAAATGCTATGACACTCTACAGTAAACCTATACAAAAAGCTATTTGTAGAGCGTCACCAAAAATTGCAATGTATTTTCAAGAGAATATGAAATCATTTTTGAACTCTCAGAAATATTTAACGACAAATGAAGATGGTAGTATAGACTTTGAAATATCATACACACAGCCTCTTGAGATTCTTCCTTTTATTAAACAATGGCTACCGGATATTAAGATTTTAGAACCGGTATCTTTAGTTAATGTACTAAAACAAGATTTAGTAAAAGCATCAAATGACTATTAGAGGACAGATTTTGGATAGTCATTTGTATTATACTATTCGTATAGATAATTAAATAAGGATAGTAACATGATGCAGGTAGCATTAGCATTTTTATTAATGTACTTTGTGATTATGATTTTTAGAGATAAAGATGAAGATTAAACAACCAAAACAATGTATATTTTGGGGAATAAATCCACGGAGTCGTCTTATAAGTAATAAGAAAATTTATAATAGACAAGAAACTATCAAAGCTATGATTAGGGAGGAACGATGATGAAAGTATATATAGATTACGATACAACACTTATTAACTTAATTGACCCATGGATTGAATGGATTAACAAGAAGTATAATGTAATTATTACATCTAATGATATTAATCGATGGTATTTTCTTGGAGAAGTTTTTGGTAAAGAAGCTGATGATTTTTGGAGACACTCCAAATATAATCATTATGCTGATAAAAATATACTCAAACCATACAATGGAGCAGTTGATTTTTTTCTTACATTGCAAAAACAATTTGGAGAAGAAAATGTGATTATTATCTCATCTACACGAGACCACCATACAAAAGAAAAAATTGAACATGCTCAATTTTATTTTGGTATTAATAAAGAACAGTTTATCCCTGTCAATAAAGAAAAATATTCTTTCACAAAAGATGGTATCTTGATTGATGATTATCCTCTTCATGTTATGGAGCATGTGCAGCATAATAAACAAAAAGGTATAGTGTTTAATTATGAAAACCGTTTTGGTTGGTGTAAGCAAAGTAATTATGTGGTGGATAGAACGTTATCCGATTTTATAGATGTTGTTAAAAATGATAAGTTTTCAATTGCTACATCTTATCAAGAAATTTTAGAGGAGTTGAATTATGAGCAAAATTACAGAGAATAGATTTACGGATAAAGAGTATGCAGAATACATGTTGGCAAATAAGTATTTAGGCTATTCCGATATAGCTTTATTTATTGCCGCAGTTTTATTTGAAAAATATCTTATGGATAAAACAAAAGATTACAAAAAAGCATATCTTGATACTAAAGTAGAAGAGTATAATTTTAGTTTAAATGATGCTATAACTATTTATATGAAAAATGAAAATTTATGGTCTTCCGATGTTTTATGCAAATATACAAAGTCAACCAAGAAAGAGGTAAGAGATGAACTTGATTTATATAGAAGACTTAGAAATGAAATAGTACATGAAGATATACAGAGATTTCATAATAAGTCAATTCATAAATTAAAAAGAACTAGGAAATATTCAAGTAAAGAAATTAATATAGATGATTTTCTTCAATATATTTATATATCTATTACTGATGATGTAATTCATGAAGACTTTTTTAAACTAGACTCTAAAAAAACATTATTGCAAGATTATAAAATAAAAGAAATTAATGAGCGTATGTTATCAAAGTTAGATGAAGAGTATTTCAACCCAAAATCTGACAGATATAAAAAGTTCCAATATATCTCTGCTGATGATTTTGAAAATTTGTTCAAACTAAGAGAGAAAATGGTTTTTGTTAAAAAAGCAATTGCTAATTATTCTAAGGAATATGCACTTGGACTTACCGAAACTATACTTTCACCTATAGATACAACAAGTGCGTATATTTGGATGCCATTTATAAACAATAATTTTACGAATAAAATTAATAAATTTGAAACAAAAAGAAATAATTTAGTTACAGGTTCCACATCTATATTGGCAACACCTATAGACTTTAGAGTATATATAGATTTTGGTGGGGGAGACTATAAGTACAGATTACAATATCAAGATTTCTTGCAAAGTAAGGAATTTAATGTATATATTCAAAGATATAGAGGTTTAAAACAGCCATTAGAACTATTTGATATTAGATGGTATTCGTTTATAACAAAAAGAAATGACCTCTTTAACATTATTAATAATAACAAGTTGGATGAGTTTGCAGAGTCTGCAAAAAAGAAAATAAATATTGAACAGAAACAAGAGAATATAATGACTTCAGGTTACAATAAAATAGGATTTATCTTACCATCAAGAGACATTAAACTAGGTGAGATTGTTAAACTTTTTGAATGCATAACTCATATTTATTATGAATTTTTACAATACGAATGTAATGATAAATCCAGTATTGATGAGTTAAAAGAAAAACAAAATATATTACGAAATAGGTGTAAATATGATAAAGAATAAATATTTAAAACTTTTAAAGCATTCGCATAAAGTTAAAGACAATGCATACGCCCCATATTCAGGCTTTAAAGTAGGTGCAACAATACTTACCAAAGATGGTAAAACAATTGATGGGTGTAATGTAGAAAACGCAGCTTATGGATCAACAATGTGTGCTGAAAGAACGGCCATTTTTAAAGCAGTATCAATGGGTTACAAACCTGGAGACTTTGAAGCAATTGCAATTGCAGCTAGTGCGGATAACTTTTCCCCCTGTGGGTCTTGTCGTCAAGTTATCAATGAATTTGGTGAAGACATAGATTTGATTTTTGAGTGGGATGGTAAGATCGTTGTTGACTCATTAAAAGGTATTTTGCCTTATAACTTTGTTTTGAAAAAATAGATTATGAAAATAGGACAATTAGTTAGAATATTTATTCCAAAGATTATCGATTACTGTCTAACTATAGACGAAGAAGAGATTGTAAGACTTCAAGATTTAGAATATACTAGAAATACCTTTGGAGTTTCATCATATCCTTTTTGGTCAAGAACAGATAATGTCAACGATAGTAAAAGATTTTGGACTGAGATTCATATAATCCATGAAGATGAGTTTAGGGTTAGTAGTCAATGGACTATTAAACATATAGAAAAATTTAAAAACTATTTGATTGGTAAAAATCTTACCACAGAAGATGAATTTAATAAATTTGACTTTGATATGGAAAAAGAAAATGATACTAAATTAGATAATAAGTTAAGGGCTAATAGCCGATATAGAGGTAATGCAATAGGAAATTCTCAGAATCTATTGGTAAGAAATATTTTAAGTAATCTTGGTGATGAAACGTTTGGTGAAAGAGATTGGAGTAATACTAAAGAATTTTTTGACAACTGTTGTGCATATTGTGGTTCCAATGAAAAGTTAATAATGGAACATGCCATTCCTATTAATAAAACCATGATGGGGGAACATAAACTTGGAAATATTATTCCAAGTTGTAATAGTTGCAATAATAAGAAAGGCTCTAAAAGTTATGATGATTTTTTGGGAGAGGAAACTGATAAAATTCAAAAAATTGAAGACTATATGCAATCAAAAAATTATCATCCTCTTAATGAGGATCCAAAGTCTGAAATGATTTCTGAACTATTAAAAATGGCCTATTTGGAAACAGCTGAAGTATCTAAACGGTATATTCAAATTATCGAAATGATACAGAGTGATAAATGATTTATTAAGCGTAACTGGAAGGTTTACTTCTCTCCTAGTTTAGTAGAAAAGCCTCTAAAAATAATACTGTAGATATGCTCTACGATCTAAGGAAATATGATGATGGAATTTTTTAAAAATATTTTTAACTTACATGAAAAAAAGGTTTGTTTTATTGGTATAGGTGGTGGAGGATCAAATGTTGTTGAAAATATAGCTAAGATGGAAAATACCCACACCGTTATACATATGAATAGTGATCTACAGGCATTACAGCAAAAAAAATATGGGCATAGGCTACTTCTTGGATATGAAGATAAACATGGCTTAGGTTGTGGAGCAAAGATGGAGTGTGGTTTACAACTTTTTAATAACACTACAAAAGCAAAGCTTCAAGAGACTATACCTGAAGAAACAACCCCATGTTTAGTTACCGCTTTAGGTGGGGGTGTGGGAAGTGGCGTAACTCCTGAAGTAGTGAAGTATCTCAAAGAAATAAAAACAAAATTTAAAGTCATCGTTATTATGCCATTTACCTTTGAAGGTAAAAAAAGACAACAAACTGCTATGAAAAGTTTAGAATTGATAAAACACTATACGCGTAATGTAATTATAATTCGAAATGATGATTGTTTGATTAAAGGAAGTAAGCAAGGCTTTTCGGAAAGTTTAGCGACTATATCAAAACAAGTATACGGTAAGGGAGTGTAAATAATTCTGTGTCAATTAGATAAAGTATTGAATAGTAGCAATACATGTCGTGAATGAGAAACAAAGTTTGAAATAGTGTACAATAGAGTTATATAAAATAGGAGTATCGTTATGCAAAAAACAAAATCAATTTGGAAGTATTTATTTATCTTCAATTTTATCTTTCTACCCATATTTTTATGGGGAGAAGCAGCATCTATCCATAAAGTTGAAGCAGGACATACTCCAACAGATGTGTCACTCTGTGTAAAAACCTATGAAACATCGTATGATAGTGGGAACAAAGAGGTTAAGCCTTATATTGAAATAACACCTAAACATGCATATAAGGCTTCATGGTCATATAACTCCTTATGTTTGCGTAATCTAAAGCCTAATACTTCTTATCATGTCGTTTTGCATAAAAATATGCCTTTGGGATCTAAAGTATTAGGAGAAGATTATACGTTTGATGCGAAAACCTTAGACTATGAACCCAGTTTTTCATTTCCTGATGAAGGCTACATCTTGCCTACAAAAGGTGAGATCTCTATACCTGTGGAAACGACGGGTGTTTATCAGTTAAAAGTATCTCTCTATCGTATCAATACACGTAACCTTATCAACACTGTTAATGAATATGGTTTTTTCAAGTCCCTCTATAGCTATAAATTAAATGAAATAGAAAATAAAGAGGGATATAAACTATGGACAAAAAACTTAAAAATCAGTCAAGGTAATGTCAATATTGCTAAGACAACAGCGATACCAGTAGGAGACTTTCTGAAAAAGAGAAAGCCCGGTGTTTACATTTTGCAAGCAAGTATGTTAGATAAAAATGGTGAGGAAATTTATCAGTATGATGCTGAGACACAATGGTTTATGGTGTCAGATATTGGGCTCTATACCTTGAAGGCAGATAAAGGGTTAACTGTTTTAACAAAAAAGCTCTCTTCTGCAAAAAACTATAATAGTGTCAAGTTAGAGTTAATAGCAAAGAATAATGAGATTTTAGACACGGTTGTGAGTAAAGAGGGGAAAGCTTTTTTCTCTACTAGTATTTTACGTGGTCAGGGTGGACTAGAAGCTAAAGCTATCTATGCCTATGGGTCTAATGATGATTTTACCGTTTTAGACCTTTCCAAGGCGGCACATGACCTTACAGATAGAGGCGTGGAAGGAAGAGCGAGCCCACGCCATTATGATGCATTTATTTATAGTAATAGGGGGATCTTTAGACCTGGTGAAAGTATGGACTTTCATACGCTCTTAAGAGATAAACTAGGACATGCAAAACCTGGAGCGATTGTATCTGTGAAAATATTTGATTCAAGAGAAGTGAATATCTATACTAAACAATTTAAAACTGATGAGCTAGGGCACCTTTCAGATACTTTGGATATCTCTACGTCTGCAAGTACAGGTAAATGGCGTTTAGCACTTTACGCAGGAAGCAAAAAAGCGATAGCCCATTATACTTTTTTAGTGGAAGACTTTGTACCTCCTAAGATTAAAGTAGAACTTGTTAAGTCTGTAGATGAGATACGACCTAATACATCAGCTTCTATCTCTATCGCAGCAAAATACTTAAATGGTGAGGCACTGCCAAATGCCAATGTGGAAGTGAATACTATCTTACATAAAGCAAAAAATCCATTTAAAAAATATAAAGCCTATTCTTTTGGTGATGTCAAAGATAAATTTAGAAATGAAACACTAAAGGCAATGAAGTTTAAAACAGATGATAAGGGTGAGCTAGACATTCCTTTTAAAATAGCAAAGTCTTACCGTACATCATTCCCATTGTCTGCAAATATACAAATTGCAGTGAATGAGTTAGGTGGTCGTCCTGTAAATAAGATTATTAACCAATTTTTTGCAAATAAAGAGAGTTATATTGGTATCAAACCAAACTTTGAGAATCATGCAGTAGATATGGATGCTTCTGCAAAATTTGAATTGGTTTATTTAAAAAATAGAAAATTGGCTTCTTCAGCCTTACACTATGCATTGGTTGAAGAAGAAACACATTGGCATTGGCGTTCAAGTGGAGATAGCTGGGAATATTATAAAACTTACAGTGATGACACGGTGATCCAAAAAGGTGAAGTACAAATAAATAGTAATGAGCCAATAGCACTACCGTTGAAAAAATTAGATTGGGGTAGTTATAGATTGGTTGTAAAAGATGACAATGACACCATCACTAGTTACCGATTTACCTCAGGATATGAAGAGAGTAATTCTAAATCTTCTCCCGATAGACTACCTGTATCTATAGATAAGCAGAGTTATGAGGTTGGAGATACATTAAAAGTGAGTATTCAACCAAAGTTTACTGGACCGATTGTTGTGTATATCGCACATAATGAGCTTATAGAAAGTAAGACGATAGAGGCAAAAGCAGGTGAACGTATGACTATTTCCTTTGATGTGAAGGAAAATTGGGGAACTTCTGCTTATGTATTGGCAACAGCATTTAGAGCACAAAGTAAAAAGCTAGGGGCAAACCGTGCTGTAGGGTTAGCACCTATTAAAATAGTTCACCCAGAACAAGTACTAGATATTTCTCTAAAGCATATTGAGAAAACATCTTCAGACTCTACAGTAAAAGTAACGGTGGTTTCTAAAAAGTCTGCTAAACAAAAAACACATTTCACACTTGCAGCAGTAGATGAGGGTGTACTGAACTTGACAGCATTTAAAGTACCTGAAGCAGCAGAGTACTTTTTAGGACAAAGAAAATTAGGGATAGAGATAAGAGATATGTATGCCAATCTTATCAAAGCAAGAGGAGCACATGCACAATTTAATGTAGGTTCAGATGTACAGATGGCACAAGCTATACGTGATGACATCGTTACAAATAAACGTAATGTCGTGGCACTGTTTACTAAAGAACTCTCTTTTGATAAAAATGGGGTTGCAGAAGTTGAATTGGAAATACCAGATTATCAAGGTGCATTAAAACTGATGGCAGTAGCATGGAATAAAGATGCCACAGGTTCTGCACAAAGTGAACTGGTTGTTAAAGATAAGATCTCGATGGAATGCTATATGCCACTTTTTATCTCTGTAGGAGATAAGGTTGAGACTTTACTCACGGTTGATTTTGATGCAACGGTAGAAGCTGGGGCATATACTATAAAAGTTTCAACAGAGGGTGGAGTTGTTGTAAATGCTACAGATTTTGATGTAACTATAGATGGTGTCAAATCTTTTAAATTTATGAAAAAAATACAGCTAAGTGCCAAAAGTAAAGTAGATGGTGTCATTCATGTAGAAGTCTATAAAAATGGAAAAGTCATTAAAGAAAAACAGTGGGAACTCTCTGTAAGAAGTACATACCCTGAAACCTATGTACGTAAGATGGGACTGTTGAAAAATAATGAGGCATTAGATGCTAACACTATGGTAGATAAATCAGTATGGTCTTCTGTTGGGAATGTTACCTTGAAAATCTCTGATAAGGCACTTCTTCCTGTAGCGTCTTTAGAAGATGAGCTAATAGACTATAGATGGCGTTGTGCAGAACAAACGACCAGTAGAGCAATGCCTTGGTTGTTTAAAAAATCAAGAAATGCTGGTGAAGATAGCATTATCAAAAAAGCAATTGATAGACTTTTAACGTATCAGAAGATTGATGGTGGTTTTGGACTATGGAGTACCAGTCGAACCAATATGTGGGTGAGTGCTTACGTCCTAGACTTTTTAACCAGAGCCAAACAGGCTGGGTATACAGTACCTAAACGTAATATAGATGCAGGATTGAGCTGGATAGAAAACAGTTTAAACAGATGGAATAAGCATGGCAGTGAACAAGAAGCAGATACCTATGGTTTATATGTATTAACTAGAAATGGACGTACTCTAATGTCAGAGCTTAAGTACCATGCTAGCAATAAGAGTAGCTACATAAAGTCTGCACAGGCATGGGCACACTTGGGTGCATCCTTTGCGTATGTAGGTAATAAAAAACTTGCTAAAGAAATGTTTGACAAAGCGAAAGCATCATTAGGGTACTCGTACGCTAACTGGTATTATTCAAACTATGGAGGTTCCTTGAGGGATCAGACAGATTTGGTTGCCCTTATGTATGAAGCTAAAGTAGGGAATGATTGGGAAGAAATTGTAGCTGACCTAGCGTTAAATGCAAAAAAGAAAACCTATTTCAGTACGCAAGAGATGAGTACACTTTTAAAAGTAGCATATATGATAAATGATACAAAAAAAGTGAACCTTAAATTGTTATCTAATAATATACCAGTGACTCTCAAAAATGGTATGTATAAAACAACAGTCGATACCTTGAGTGCTATGCCAAGTATTAAAAATATCTCTGGTGCTAACAATTGGTATGATCTTAGTTTTAAAGCAACACCTGAAGCTAAGTATTATGCTAAGCAGAACAACAATGGATTTAGTTTATACAAAGTGATCTGTACCATGGATGGTAAAGAAGCGAATTTGTCCAATATCGCACAGAATGACCGTTTGGTTATTGTCATGGTAGGAAAAATACAAAATAAAGCTATCGAGTCTCCATTGATTACAGATTGGATACCTGCAGGATTTGAGTTAGAAAATCCAAATCTAACAGGTATTGATGCAACAAGCACATTAAAATGGTTAAAGAAGCAAAGTAAAACAGAATATAAAGCCTATAGAAATGATAGGTTTGCTGTGGCACTCACATTAGACAGTAGTATGAAAAAAGATGGTTTTATCGTTGCCTATGTTGTAAGAGCAGTTTCAGCAGGAAGTTTTACTTTAGCTCCAAGTAAAATAGAAGACATGTATCAACCAAGATATAGAGCCTATAGCACATTCTTATCATCTCCAATAACAATTGTAAGTCAGAGTCATATTGCAGTGGTCAAACAAACTAATGTTGAGAATAATGTGACACGAGTTGTCAAACCTCAAGAGGTTAAACCAATAGATGCAAATGTAACAACCTTGCCAGGTGCGTTAACTGAGCAAAATTATTTAGATGTCTATGATTATGCTATAAATGATTTGGCGAAATATAAAATAGTACAACTCAATTTTCTTCGTAATTC
>Ga0256824_10001026_pt1 | contig 10798 bp, 4 predicted proteins | sample CV67metaG_FD_191570 | JGI IMG/M metagenome (GOLD analysis project Ga0256824, IMG submission 191570) | Hydrothermal vent microbial communities from East Pacific Rise, Pacific Ocean - CV67 | ecosystem: Environmental > Aquatic > Marine > Hydrothermal vents | place: Pacific Ocean: East Pacific Rise...
CAACAACACCTTGGAAATTTTCTTCTGCACCGATTGGTAGTTGAATAGGAACTGGATTACCCTTAAGTCTTTCAACAATTTGTCTCTCAACTTCATAAAAGTCAGAACCCGTTCTATCATATTTGTTAACAAATACAATTGAAGGTACACCATAACGGTTTCTCTGTCTCCATACTGTTTCAGATTGTGGTTGAACCCCACCAACTGCACAGAATACAGATACAGCACCATCAAGTACTCTCATAGAACGTTCAACTTCAATAGTAAAGTCAACGTGTCCCGGAGTATCTATAATGTTAATTTGCTTTTTATTCCACTCACAAGTAGTTGCAGCAGAAGTAATTGTAATACCTCTTTCCTGCTCTTGCTCCATCCAGTCCATTGTTGCAGCACCATCATGTACTTCACCAATTTTATGCTCAACACCTGTATAGAAAAGAATTCTTTCAGTTGTTGTTGTTTTACCTGCATCAATGTGAGCAGCAATACCGATGTTTCTTACGTCGTTAAGTTTGTGCGTTCTTGCCATAACTTTACTTCCTTACCATCTATAGTGAGCAAATGCTTTGTTAGCTTCTGCCATTTTATAAGTATCTTCTTTCTTCTTGAAAGCAGAACCCTTATCTGTAGCAGCTTCCATCAATTCATTTGACAAACGCTCCATCATAGTTCTTTCATTTCTTTTTCTAGCTGCATCTACGATCCATCTAATTCCTAAAGACTGCTGTCTTGTAGGTCTAACTTCAATTGGCACCTGGTACGTTGCACCACCTACTCTTCTTGATTTTACTTCCATTACAGGCTTAACGTTATCCATTGCTTTGTTGAATACGTCAATCCCTTTTTCTCCAGATTTTGATTCAATTCTCTCTAACGCAGCATACATTACTTTTTGCGCTGTGCTTTTTTTACCACCAAGCATGATTGCATTGATGAATTTAGTTAATACTTTAGAACCGTGTACTGGATCTGGCAATACCGGTCTTACGGGAGCTTTTCTTCTTCTCATTTGAGATTCCTTCAATTATGATAATTTACTCAAGTCTTGTTCCCTAAGGTAAATCTTTAAAAGATTTATAACAACACCTGTTCGAAGTCTGTTCCCAGACTAAACTTTTACTTTAAACATTTAATAAATCTTTCTAAAAAGATCTATTTAGATTACTATTTCTTTGGCTTCTTTGTACCATATTTAGATCTAGCAACAGTTCTACCATTTACTCCTGACGCATCCAATGCACCACGAACGATGTGATACTTCACACCAGGTAAATCTTTAATTCTTCCTCCACGTACTAGTACGATTGAGTGCTCTTGAAGGTTGTGACCTTCTCCACCGATGTATGAGATTACTTCAAATCCTGAAGTCAATCTAACTTTAGCTACTTTTCTAAGTGCTGAGTTAGGTTTCTTTGGAGTTGTTGTATAAACTCTAGTACATACGCCTCTTCTTTGAGGACATTTTACGAGTGCAGGTGATTTTGATTTTTTCACTTGCTTTTTACGTTCTTTACGAATCAATTGGTTAATTGTAGGCAAATCGTTTCCTTTCTGGTTAGTTTGAATTGAGATCTGTGTCTCTTGAATCTGGGTTCTTACACCACATGAAAACGCTGTACAAGCACTTTCATCTGATCTAATCGCGTAGATTTTTGGAGGCAAATTATATCGAAATAGTCTTTGATTCTTCTGAAGTGCGTAGGATAGGTAGTAAGGGGTTGTAATATACGTATTTTTTTGTGAAGGAGTTTTTGAAAGATTTTGCAGGAAGGTTAGTACTACGGAAACCCGTAGTACTAGATGGAACTGGACTACTCAGCAGGAGTCAAGACAATATCGTCATTGTCCATCATACCTGTACCAACAGGGATAAGACGACCAATAACAACGTTCTCTTTAAGATCTTCAAGCATATCAACTGTTCCTGCAATAGATGCAGAAGTCAATACTTTTGTCGTATCCTGGAATGATGCAGCAGAGATGATCGAGTCTGCACCAACCGCTGAACGTGTAATACCAACAAGCATTGGTTCAGCAATTGATGGCTCTCCGCCAAGTTTGAGAACTGACTGGTTCTCTTCTTGGAATTTACGTTTAGAGATAATATCTCCAGCAATAAACTTAGAGTCACCAGACTCAACAACTTTAACCTGTCTCATCATTTGAGAAGTAACAATCTCGATGTGTTTGTCAGAGATATTAACCCCTTGTCTACGATAAACCATCTGCACTTCAGACACAATGTATTCGTACAACGCTTTTTCACCAAGTGCTGCAAGAATGTCATGACTTGAGATAATACCATCAGTCAATTTCTCACCAGCGTGAACATACTCGCCAATGTTTACCAATGCTACTTTGTTTTTGTCAACAAATTGCTCAGTAATCTGACCATTGTCTCCAGAGATAATAAGTCTCTCTTTACCTCTTAGTGGTTTACCAAAGCTTACCACACCATCAATCTGTGCGATCAATGCAATATCTTTTGGACGTCTTGCTTCAAAGAGTTCAGAAACTCTTGGAAGACCCCCAGTAATATCTTGTGACTTGATCGCAGCTTTTGGCGTTTTAGCCAAGATGTCTGCGATACTTACTTCTTCGCCATCTTTTACATAAAGACTTGTCTTAGGATCAAGTGCATAACGGATAATATCACCCGCATCCGTTGCAAGTACAATTGCCGGCTTATATGCAGCAGGGATGTACTCGTTCAACTCAAGTCTAGTGTCTCCCGTTACTTCATCAAACTGTTCAACAACAGTCACACCAGGAATGATATCTTCAAACTTGAGTGTACCTTTCTTCTCAGCAATGATTGGCTCAGAGTATGGGTCCCATTCAGCGATAACAACTTGAGTAGATACCTCTGGAGCAGAAAGTTTTTCACCTCTTTCTACTTTAGCATCATTATCAATAGCAACCACAGAACCTCTTGAGATATAGTGTCTTGCAGCCTCTCTGTTGTTTTCATCAACGATAACAGCGAAGAGACCTTTCTCTTCTACTTTATCACCAGACTTCACAGCATTGTGTGCTTCAAGGTAATCACCTTTAAGCAAGAAGAATTTCACAGTACCTTTTGATTCTGCTTTAACTTCTTGAGTCACTGGTGCACCATCTTCCACTTTAAGCTCAGAAGCAAATGGAATACGTGATGGTACAGACCAACCTTCGTTGATCACTTCAACAATAGAATCACCTTCTACTACAGTGTCACCATCTTCAAGTGGCAAGTAGAGTTTACCTTCAACTTTACCTGCAACACCTGCAAGCTCATTGGACTTAGCAACATCAGATTTTCTAAGGTTATATTTAACTTCGTCTTTACCTTTTCCAACTACCGATACTGTAATCTCGTCGTGAGCCACAATAATAGAAACTTTACCAGAAGTAACTGCTTTGATCTTAGGTTCAACCAACAAGATACCCGCATTTCTTCTGTTTGCAACAATAAGGTTACCCTCTGTATTTTTATATACATTAAGGTTGTAATATCTTACAAAACCTTCTTTAGTTGCAACTACTGAACGCTCTTCTTTACCAGCAGTTGCTGTACCACCGGTGTGGAAGGTTCTTAGTGTCAACTGTGTACCAGGCTCTCCAATAGATTGTGCGGCAATAACACCAACAGCTTCTCCACGTTTAACCATTTTATTGTCTGCCATGTTAAGACCATAACATTTTGCACAAATACCTTTTGGTGCTTTACAAGATGATGGTGCTCTCATAGTTACAGATCTTACACCTGCATCTTGTACTCTTGTTGCTGTCTCTTCATCAATCATAGTACCTTCAGATACCAATACTTCAGAAGTAATAGGATCGATGATATCTTCAGCCAATACTCTACCGTAGATTCTGTCAGACAATGGCTCGATCATTTCATTACCAACAACGATGTCAGATACTTCTACACCTTCGTGAGTACCACAATCCACCATTGCAATTTTTACATTTTGTGCAACATCAATAAGCTTTCTTGTCAAGTAACCCGCATTCGCTGTCTTCAGTGCTGTATCGGCCAAACCTTTTCTCGCTCCGTGAGTCGAAATAAAGTACTCAAGTACATTTAGACCTTCACGGAAGTTTGAAGTAATTGGTGTTTCAATAATTGAACCATCCGATTTTGCCATAAGACCCCTCATACCAGAAAGCTGTCTGATCTGCGCAGCAGAACCTCTTGCCCCTGAGTCAGCCATCATGTGTACTGAGTTGAATCCGTCTTTGTCAGCTTTAATCAAGCCCATAAGACCCGCAGCAATGTCAGAGTTCGCATCTGTCCAGATATCAATAATTTTGTTATAACGCTCTTGATCAGTCAATAGACCCGCACCAAACTGACGCTGAATCTCTTTCACTTTCTCTTTAGCCTCTATAACACGAGGTACTTTGATCTCAGGAATGATAATGTCATCAATAGAGATAGAAACACCTACTTTAGTCGCATATTTGAAACCCATGTCCTTAAGGTCATCAAGGAAACCGGCAGTCTCTGAGACACCACCTATTTTATAGATGTAGTCAACCAAGGTACCAATATCTTTTTTCTTCAAGATTTTGTTCCAGTACTTCTCCGGTACATAGTCAGGAATGATAGACTTTAAGATCAATCTACCTGCAGTAGATTTAGCGATCTTCCCATCAAGTACTGTTCTAATACGTGCGTTCAAGTCAAGGTCTTTTTGTTCAAAAGCAATTTCAACTTCTTCAACAGATGAGAACAATTTGTTTTCACCTTTAACATCATTCTTCTCTAACGTTAGGTAATAAAGACCTAAAATCATATCCTGAGAAGGTACGGCAATCGCTTTACCTGATGCTGGAAGCAAAATGTTCATTGATGCAAGCATCAATACTTTTGCTTCTGCAATCGCTTCATCTGAAAGTGGTACGTGTACTGCCATCTGGTCACCATCGAAGTCGGCGTTGAACGCAGAACATACAAGTGGGTGCAATTGAATCGCTTTACCCTCGATAAGTCTTGGGTGGAAAGCTTGGATAGAGAGTTTGTGAAGCGTTGGTGCACGGTTCAGTAAAACAGGGTAATTTTCAACTACCTCTTCCAAACATTCCCATACTTCATTCTCTTTTTTCTCAATCATCTTTTTAGCTTGCTTAAGCGTTGTTGCATAGCCTTTTTCTTCAAGTTTAGCCATCAAGTGCGGCTTAAAGAGTTCAATTGCCATTATCTTAGGTAATCCACACTGATCCATACGAAGGTCTGGTCCAACAACAATAACAGAACGTCCAGAGAAGTCAACACGCTTACCAAGAAGGTTTTGTCTAAATCGTCCCTGCTTACCTTTAATCACTTCTGAAAGTGACTTCAATGGTCTCTTGTTAGCACCTTTAACTGCATTTCCACGTCTACCATTGTCAAATAGCGCATCAACCGCTTCTTGAAGCATACGCTTTTCGTTTCTAACAATAATCTCAGGTGCATCAAGTTCAACCAATCTTTTCAAACGTTGGTTACGGTTAATAACACGTCTGTAAAGGTCGTTTACATCAGATACTGCAAACTTACCACCGTCAAGACTTACAAGAGGTCTAAGATCTGGTGGAAGTACTGGAAGTTGTGTAAGCATCATCCACTCTGGTCTGTTCCCTGAGTGTAAAAATGCTTCAATGACTTTCAATCTTTTAACAATTGTTTTTCTTTTTGCTTCAGATTTAGTTGCCTGAATATCTTCTTTAAGTTGAGCAAACATATCTACAAGGTCAAGGTCAGCAAGAAGTTCTTGAACAATCTCTCCACCCATTCTTGCATCTAAGTCAGTGTCACCAAAACGCTGCATAATCTGCTGGTACTGCTCTTCATTAAGTACATCATACTTAGCTATAGGGTTTGTACCTGCTGAATCATAAGACGCTTCACCCGGAGTTTTTACAATGTATGCTTCGTAGTAAAGTACTCTTTCAAGATCTTTCATCTTTACACCCAAAAGTGTACCGATACGTGAAGGCAATGAAGAAACATACCAGATGTGTGCCACTGGTGCAATAAGGTCAATGTGACCCATTCTGTTTCTTCTTACTTTTGATGTCGTAACTTCAACACCACATTTTTCACAAACTACACCTTTATAACGCATCTTTTTGTATTTACCACAAAGACACTCATAGTCTCTGATTGGTCCAAAAATCTTTGCACAAAAAAGTCCGTCACGCTCTGGCTTAAGTGTTCTATAGTTGATTGTTTCTGGTTTCTTTACTTCACCAAAACTCCAAGAAAGAACTTTCTCAGGACTTGCAACGCCTAATTTTAAAGCTGCTATATCCTTTGGTCTCTCTTCACTGTTCAAATCAATTGGTGTTAAATTCTCTAAAAACTTACTCATTTTCACCCTCCACTTCTTTTTTACTCTCAAATAAATCCACATCTAAACCAAGTGCTTGAAGCTCTTTAGTCAATACGAACATTGTCTCAGGTACACCAGACTCAGGAACCGACTCACCTTTAGTGATAGCTCTGTATGCTCTTGCTCTACCTTCAACATCATCTGACTTAATCGTCAACATCTCTTTAAGGATGTGTGCTGCTCCGTAGGCCTCAAGTGCCCAGACTTCCATCTCTCCAAATCTCTGTCCACCAAAGAGTGCTTTACCACCAACTGGTTGTTGTGTAACCAATGAGTAAGGTCCAGTTGAACGTGCGTGTACTTTCTCATCAACCAAGTGGTGAAGTTTAAGCATATACATATAACCAACGTTAACACGCTCGATCATCTGTTCACCGGTCTTACCATCAAAGAGTACCATCTTACCATCAGAATCAATCTTTGCAAGTTCAAACAATTTGTCAAACTCAGCTTGGTTCGTTCCTTCAAATACTGGTGCAGCAAACTTAACACCTGTAGACCAATCTCTACCATATTTAATAAGATCTTCATCTGACATATTGCCAAGAAGCTCTTTTGCATTCATGAGTTTAGCCACATCTGCAATTTCGATCATCTTCGCTCTAAGGTCTTTTACAAAAGTCTCTTGCTGTGCTTCAAACATCTCTGCAATCTGCTCACCAAGTCTCTTACCTACAAGTCCAAGGTGAACTTCAAGAATCTGTCCAATGTTCATACGAGAAGGTACACCTAGTGGGTTAAGGATGATCTCTACAGGTCTTCCGTCTTCCATGTATGGCATATCAATCTCTGGTACGATGTTAGAAACAATACCCTTGTTTCCGTGACGTCCAGCCATTTTATCTCCAACTTTAAGCTTACGCTTTGTTGCAATATAAATCTTAACAAGTTTAGTCACACCTGAAGGAAGAATGTCATCTTTTTCAAGAATATTCAACTTCTCTTCATGGTCATTTTTGAGTTTTTTCTTCTGTTTCAAGAAGTAATTTTTCAATGTTTCATACTCATTTTGTACATCATCAGAGTAAGACTGAACTACACCTCTAAGTGCAAATCTATTTACACCTTTGATAGTCTCTTCATCAATTTTTGAAGCCGCTTTAAACTCTGCATCACCAATTGTTACGTCTTTAGCCAAATCTTGACGAGAAAGGTAATGTGCAATACGAAGAATTTCTTCTCTGTCGATCATCAAAAGTTGATCATGGTGGTCACCATCTAGAACTGCTTTCTCTTCTTCATACGCTTGAATTGCTCTTGCATCTTTTTCGTATCCTTTTTTCGTGAATACTTTGATGTCAACAACAACCCCTTCCATAGATGCAGGACAGTAAAGTGATTTGTTTACCACGTGTCCAGCTTTTTCACCAAAGATCGCTCTAAGTAGTCTCTCTTCTGGTGTTGGCTTGATCTCACCTTTAGGAGAAACCTTACCTACAAGAATCATTCCTGGCTTCACATACGTACCAATTTCAACAATTCCTGACTCGTCAAGGTGAAGCAACTCATCTTCACGGATATTAGGAATATCTCTAGTGATTTCCTCTGTTCCGTGCTTCAATTCTCTTGCTTCCACTTCTTTTTCATAAGTGTGAACCGATGTAAATGTATCTTCTCTAATGATCTTCTCAGAGATAATGATCGCATCCTCATAGTTATAACCATACCAAGGCATAAACGCAACCATGATGTTCTTACCAATTGCAAGCTCACCTTGATCCATGTTTGCACCATCGGCGATAACCTGCTTTGCTTCTACTTGATCACCCAATTTAACAATTGGTGTTTGTGTAAATGTAGTGTTTTGGTTGGTTCTCATGTTCTTTTCCATTGGATAATGGTCAATGAACACACCTGTTTCATCTTCACCCATCACGTAGATACTTTTTGCATCTACTTTTTCCACTTTACCTGAACGTCTTGCTTTCACTGCTTCCCATGCATCACGAGAAACAATCGCTTCCATACCTGTACCAACAACCGGAGCATCTGTTTTCAACAATGGCACCGCTTGACGTTGCATGTTTGAACCCATAAGCGCACGGTTTGCATCATCGTGCTCCAAGAATGGAATCAACGCTGCAGCAGAACCAGAAATCATCAATGGAGAGATATCGATAAGATCAACTCTTTTTGCTTCATTCAACTCGATGTTACCGTTTAGTCTCGTTTCAATAAGATCTTCAACAATACGTCCATCTTCACTTACATCTGTAGATGCAGGTGCAATACACTTATCTTCTTCTTGTGTTGCCGTAATGTAGATAATCTCATCAGTGACCTGACAATCTTTTACCACTTTATACGGTGCTTCAATAAATCCGTGCTCATTTACTTTTGAGTACGTAGCCAATGTGTTGATCAGACCAATATTCTGACCCTCTGGCGTCTCAATTGGACAAATACGTCCGTAGTGAGTTGGGTGTACGTCCCTTACTTCAAATCCGGCTCTCTCTTTAACAAGTCCACCTTCACCTAGTGCTGAAAGTCTTCTTTTGTGTGTTACTTCTGAAAGTGGGTTTGTCTGGTCCATAAACTGTGACAATTGTCCACTTGAAAAGAATTCAAGAATTGTATTTGTAATCATTTTAGAGTTTACAAGGTCGTGTGGCATCAACTCATCAAGTGTACCCGACACAGTCGTCATCTTGTCTCTAATTGCTTTTTGCATCTTCACCAAACCATTGTGCAACTCGTTACCAAGAAGCTCACCAATCGCTCTAATACGTCTGTTACCTAGGTGATCTCTATCATCAATATGACCTTGACCATTTTTTACTTTGATCAAGTATTTTACTGTATTGATAAGATCTTCCGAAGTAAGTACCGTTGCATACGAAGGAATATCAAGTCCTAGTTTGTGGTTCATCTTCATACGACCAACTTCAGTAAGGTCATATCTTTCAGGATCAAAGAAAAGTTGTCTCAAGAATGCTTTTGCAGCTTCTGGAGTTACAGGCTCACCTGGTCTCATTACTTTATAGATACGAATCGCAGAAAGTACATTCTCATCATCAATCTCTTCTGTTTGCTTCAATAGTCTCAAAGACTCAGAATCAGCGATAAATGCATTAATGATTGAACGGTCAGCACCATCAGCCAAGTCATTGATAATTTCAATACTATCAATACCCTGCTCAATCATCTTTTTCAATTTTGCTTCATCTAAAGAGGCAACCACATCATAAAGAACTTCACCACTCTCTTGGTCAATCACTGGCGTTGCCAAGTGTCTTTCCATCAATACTTCAAGTGGGTACTCGATCCACTCTAAACCATCTTCAACAAGCTTTTGTGCTTTTTTCTTAGTCAATCTTTTACCAGCATTAACTACTGTGTTTCCATCAATATCTTTTACATCATATTCAGCTCTTCCAGAAAAGTCAGCAGCGTCAAATTTAGTAAGGAATCTATTGTCTTTAATAGAAATCTCTTTTGTCGAGTAGAATAGTTTTACAATATCATCTTTAGAGTAGTCCAACGCTCTAAATAGAATCGTTACAGGAATCTTTCTTCTTTTGTTAATACGTGCATAAAGAATGTCTTTAGAGTCATACTCAAAGTACAACCAAGAACCTCTGTCTGGGATAATCTGTGCAGAGTAGAGTAGTTTAGCGGCAACTGTTGTACCCTGTTCTTCTTTAAAAATAACACCTGGTGATCTGTGTAACTGGTTTACAATAACTCTCTCAACACCGTTTACAACAAACGAAGTTCTCTCTGTCATCAAAGGGATATCACGAACAAATACTGCCTGCTCTTTGATCTCTTTAGGGTCCATCTTCGCACCCGTCTTCTCATCTCTGTTCCAGATAGTCAAAGCGATGTTCATCTTAAGAGATACAGAATACGTTAGACCTCTCTCCATACACTCTCTAACTGTGTATTTAGGTTTAACGATTTCAGAGTTCTTATACGTAAGAGTCAATCTGTTTTGCTGATCGTGGATTGGGAATGCAGAACGAAATACTTTTTCTAAAGTAGAGTTTTTTCTGTCTTTTTCGCCTAACATTAAAAAGTTTTCATAACTTTTCTGCTGAAGTTGGAGCAAGTTTGGAATTTCTATTTCTCTTGGTGTTTTTGAAAAATCAACACGGAGTCTGTTACCAGAATGCAAAGAATTTAACATGTTTATCCTTAGGTTGGTTATTGGTATTGTTTGGTTTTAGTTAATTGATTAATATCGTTATGAGTCTTTGAACTCGTTAGATACACAAAGAAACTATTAGAGGAGGGTATGAAATGTCTCCGAATAGCTTTTAACTATATCTTTAGTAGGGTTGAAACCAAGCCGTAGCTTGATTTCGGTAATAAGTCGTTAGACTTATTTAAGTTCACAAGCAGCGCCTGCTTCTTCGATTTGCTTTTTAAATGCTTCAGCTTCATCTTTAGATACAGCTTCTTTAAGTACTGAAGGTACTTCTTCAACTGCAGCT
>Ga0256824_10001027_pt1 | contig 10798 bp, 7 predicted proteins | sample CV67metaG_FD_191570 | JGI IMG/M metagenome (GOLD analysis project Ga0256824, IMG submission 191570) | Hydrothermal vent microbial communities from East Pacific Rise, Pacific Ocean - CV67 | ecosystem: Environmental > Aquatic > Marine > Hydrothermal vents | place: Pacific Ocean: East Pacific Rise...
GTAAAGAAGTGAAGCTATATCCATAGAGTACCAAGCATCACTACCTTGCATCTCAAAAATCATAGCAATATAGTTTAAAACTTTCTCATCAAATAAAACCTCACCAGTAGCTTTTACTCTAAAGAAAGCGATAGGTACACCCCAATCTCTTTGACGAGATATACACCAATCAGGACGATTCTCAACCATAGAGTTGAGTCTATTTCTACCAGTTTCAGGAATGAAAAGAGTTTTTTCCACTTCACTTAAAGCTATATCTCTAAGTGTTTTATCTTCACCAGCTGGTTTCTCATCTACAGAGATAAACCATTGTCTAGTTGCTCTAAAGATAAGTGGAGTATGACTTCTCCAACAGTGTGGGTAAGAGTGTATGAATTTAGATTCTTGAAGTAAAGAATCTCCTAAAAGCTCTAAGATTCTATCGTTACATTTAAAGATAAGTTTACCTAAGAACTCTTCAGGATTCGGAAGAAGTTTCTCTTTAACAATTGTTTCATCAAAACAACCAGTCTCATCAACAGGCATAATAACATCTAAATCATACTTTAGACCTACACGGTAATCATCTTCACCATGCCCTGGAGCTGTATGAACACCACCTGTACCACTATCCATAAGAACATGGTCACCTAAAACAATTTTAGAAGTGCGACCATTTAGTGGATTTATAGCTAGTTGATTTTCAAATAGTTTAGAATCTATCTCTTTTTCTATCTCACCTTTAACTACACCTTGTTCTAAAAGTGATTCAAATAGTGCTTTTGCTACTATGTAACCATCTGTTGTAAGAACATATTTTTCTTCAGGGTGAAGAGAGATACCTGTGTTTGATGGAAGTGTCCAAGGTGTTGTTGTCCAGATAACTAAAGAGGCTTTTTTACCTGCTAAATCAGCTTTTGCTTTTGCTTCATCACTTAACTCAAAAGCTACATAGATAGAGTGAGATTCTTTATCTTCATACTCAACTTCAGCTTCAGCAAGTGCTGTTCTCTCAGCCCAAGACCAATAAACTGGTTTACTTCTCTCAACTAAAAGACCCTTTTTAGCAACAGAACATAAAGTACGGTAGATGTTAGCTTCAAATTTGTAATCCATTGTAACATAAGGGTTTTCCCAATCAGCTAAGATACCAAGAGTTTTAAACTCACCTTTTTGAATATCTACAAACTTAGCAGCATGTTCACGACATAGTTTACGAACATCGGCAACTTCTAGTTGCTCTTTTTTCTTTTTTCCACCAAGTTTTTTCTCAACTTGTTGCTCAATTGGAAGACCATGACAATCCCAACCTGGAGTAAAGCGAACAGATTTACCATTAAAATAGTTATGTTTAATGATTATATCTTTTAAGACTTTGTTAAGAGCATGACCTATATGGATATGACCATTAGCATAAGGGGGTCCATCATGAAGAGTAAATTTAGGAGCATCTTTACGATTAGCTTTCATCTTTTCATAGACTTTATTTTCATCCCATGAAGCATAACGCTTTGGTTCATTGTTAATTAAGTTTCCACGCATAGCAAACGAAGTTGTTGGTAAAAGTAGTGTGTTTTTGTAGTCCATCTGTACCTCAAAATATTTATAAAAGTTTTGGATTATACCTTTTTGGGCTTTAAAAGGATATAATGTTATACAATTTTCATTAAAAAGGTTCTAAAATATTATGAAATTAAATCTTATATTTATAGGTAATGTTTTTATTTATAACAAGCCACTTCAAGAGTATGTAATAAGAAAAATTGAAGAGGAAAATGAATTTATAAGTTCTATAACTTATTTTAAAGATGGTGATAATAACCTATTTTTATATTTAGAAGAGAAATTAAACTCAACAACTAAAAATATTATAGTTACAAATAAACAAAACTTTACAACAGTTGGGAAATTAATCTCTACCGTTACAAGTGATAATCAAGTTTTAAAAGACAATATGTTAATTCCATCAAATGCTATAACTTCTAAAAATAGAAGTTATTTAATTGAGTATAAAGATACACTTTTAAATGTAGTACAAATAGATGAGATGGAAAAATTACCTGAAATTTTAATCTCAGATAGTTTTTCAACTGAAACAATTTATCTTTTTAATGAAGAAAAAGAAAATGCGATAGCTATGTTAGAGCCAATAGCCCAAATGTATGAGATAAATATAGATGTAATTGTTTTAGTTGATGGATTTTTAAAAATAAATATTTATAGTAAAAAGTATGGAAATTTATCTAAGTTTATAAACAATGCTAAACAATTACTTTCTAAAAAATTGATACATACAAAAAATATAATGAGATATATAATTGAAACATTGTCTAGCAATGATAAAAAAATTACATTTGCTGAGAGTTGTACAGGTGGATTGTTAACTTACTACTTAACAAAAGAGAATGGAGCTTCTAACATACTAGATGGTTCTTTAGTAACTTACTCAAATAAACTAAAAGAGAATTGGTTAGCAGTAGATAAAGAGGTTATTGATAGGGAAGGGGCTGTTAGTTTAGATGTTGTTAGTGAGATGAGTGAGGGTGCTTTAAATGTAAGTGATGCTGATTATAGTATATCTATAAGTGGAGTTGCTGGGGATTTTGGTGGAACAAAAGATAAACCAGTAGGGATGGTTTGTATTGGTGTAAGAACTAAAGATGAACATATAGAAGAAACTTTATGTTTAGATGGTGATAGAAATTATGTTCAACATCAAAGTGTACTTTATGCTCTTAAAATGCTTATAAATATAGATAAAAGTATCTTTTTTTAAATTTATTTAGAAAAAGCTTGACATTAAAAATATTTTTGTCTATAATTCCGTCAACAAACAAAACAGAGATGAATTGTTTGAATGTCTTGTTAGCTCAGCTGGTAGAGCACGTCACTTTTAATGATGTGGCCGATGGTTCGAATCCATCACAGGACACCATTTTAGATTAAAATTAAAATATTTTTCTCTTAGTTTTGAGAAAAAGTGACCGAAGCTTACTATTGTAAGTGAGAGAACTTTTTATAAAAAATAAGTTAAAATGCGGTGGTAGTTCAGCTGGTTAGAATATCTGCCTGTCACGCAGAGGGTCGCGAGTTCGAATCTCGTCCACCGCGCCATTTATTTTTAGTCTATTTTTTCAATGGGCGTTTAGCTCAGTTGGTAGAGCGCTACCCTTACAAGGTAGATGTCACAAGTTCGAGTCTTGTAATGCCCACCATTGATAAAAGTTCTGTATCTTTAAAATACAACATTGACAAATCTTGTTTTGTGAATGAAAGTGACCCTTTCGTCTAGTGGCCAAGGACACTATCACTTCATGGTAGGAACAGAGGTTCAAATCCTTTAGGGGTCGCCAAAATTGGTGTTAAAGTTATAAATGGGCGTTTAGCTCAGTTGGTAGAGCGCTACCCTTACAAGGTAGATGTCACAAGTTCGAGTCTTGTAATGCCCACCATTTATAATTTCTTTTATAAATCTTTTACAACTTATAGGTGCGGTGGTAGTTCAGCTGGTTAGAATATCTGCCTGTCACGCAGAGGGTCGCGAGTTCGAATCTCGTCCACCGCGCCATTTTCTATTTAATTTTTTCAAGAAAAACTTTTTATTTTAACTAATCTTTTTATATATAAATATTTCTATTATTTTCAAGTTATATGAACAGATTCTATCGAATCTGCCCACTTCCATATATTTTAAATTTATAAGTAGTTAGTCCCTCTATCCCCATAGGTCCTCTAGCATGAAGTTTATTTGTACTAATTCCAACTTCAGCACCAAAACCAAATGCTCCACCATCAGTAAATCTAGTTGAAGCATTTACATAAACTGCTGCTGCATCTATGGCATTTAAAAATTCTTCAGCTGATGTTATATTTTCTGTTATAATCGCTTCTGAATGTCCAGAACCAAATTTTACAATATGTTCTATTGCTCCCTCAACACCATCAACAATTTTAATATTTAAAATATTTGCTAAATATTCAGTATCATAATCTTCATCTGTTGCTAACTCTACATCTATAATCTCTTTTGTTTTACTACAACCTTTAAGAGATGTTAAGGCTTTATCAAACTCTATTTTTAGTAGGGGTAGGGCTTTTGAAGCTATGCTTTCATCTACTAAAAGAGTCTCCATAGCATTACAAACACCAGGTCTTTGAACTTTAGCATTTATAGCTATAGCTATAGCATTGTCTAAATTGGCATCTTTGTCTATATATGTATGACATTGCCCTTTATCGTGTTTTACAACACTAACCGTAGCATTTTCACTTACATACTTAATAAGTCCAGCACCACCACGAGGGATAATTAGGTCAACATATTTATCCATTTTTATTAGTTTAGCAACACCCTCTCTTGAACTATCTGGAATAAGAGAGATAAGAGAGCTTGGAAGTTTGTTTTTAGTTAAAATATTTTGAAGAACTTTTGCTATTGCTCTATTTGAAAATTCGGCTTCTTTACCACCTTTTAGTACACAAACATTAGAACTTTTAAAACATAATCCTGCTGTATCGCTTGTAACATTTGGACGAGATTCGTAGATGATTCCTATAACTCCAATAGGGATAGAAACTTTTTCTATTTTTAGTCCATCTTCAGTTACCCAACCATCAAGAACACGACCAACAGGCTCTTTTAATCCTGCTATCTCTTCAATAGCTACTGCCATAGAATCTATACGATTCTCATCTAAAAATAGTCTGTCTTTTAGAGCAGAGCTTAAGTTATTTACCTCTGCTAATTCCATATCTTTTTTGTTCTCAACTAAAAGAGTTTTACTATTTTCTCTTAATGCTGTTGCCATCTCTTTTAATATACGATTCTTTTCACTACCACTAATATTTGCTAAAATTCTACTACTTTTTTTAGCTTCATTTAAAAATTGTTCCATATTTTACACCTTTAAGAAGTCTAATGTTATACTACCATAAAAAATAGGACTATTATGAAAACTATAACATTTATTGGAAATGGTAATATGGCACTTAGTATTGCTAAGGGTTTAAAAGATAAGTATGATATTGAAGTTGTTGGAAGAGATTTTTCTAAGGTTCTTAAGTTTGAATCTGAACTTGGGGTTGAGATAAAAAAACATACGATGGAAAATTTTGACTTGACAGATAAAACAGTAATATTATGTGTTAAACCTGCTAATGTAGAGGAGATAGCTACAAAACTAAAAGGTAGTGCTGAAGTTATTTACTCTGTTTTAGCTGGGACAACTGTTACTAAACTAAAAGAGAATCTAAAGCCAAATGGTGTTGTAAGAGCTATGCCAAATCTTGCTGCTAGTGTTGGTTACTCAATGACAACATTAACAGGTGATGAAAAATTTAAAACAGAAGCAGAGATTCTTTTAGGTGCTATTGGTAATACTCTATGGTTATCTAGTGAAAAAGAGTTAGATATAGCTACTGCTTTAGCAGGAAGTGGACCAGCTTACTTAGCTTTAATTGCTGAAGCTTTAACTGATGGTGCTGTAAAACAGGGTATGAAAAGGGAAGATGCTATGGCTACAATGAGAGGACTTTTTGGTGGTTTTGGAAATCTTATACAAGATATACATCCAGCCTTATTAAAAGATGCTGTTATGAGTCCAGGGGGAACAACTGCTGCTGGTTATGGGGCTTTAGAAGATTCTAATGTTAGAAGTGGGTGTATAAATGCGATTGAAAAAGCATATAAAAGAGCAACAGAACTTTAAGGTTCTGTTGCTCTTTTTAAAGATATTATAAAAACTTTAATATCTCTTCTTCAATATTCTCTTTTTCTATAACAGAATCGTGAATAATCTCTTTAGTAAATAACTCTTTTATCATAGATGGAATCTCTATCTCTGCTTTTTTAGAGATAGTTTCTAAAGCTTCTATATCTTTAGTTCCACTTTCACCTGTAAGAGCATTTGCTATAACTGGTGAAAATTTTGTCCATTCAGCAGTTGAGTAGATAATAGTTTTTATATTTGGATTTGATTTTGTTTTGTATGTTTTAAAACAAGTTGCTGTATGTGGGTCCATTAAATAGCCATCTTCAAACACAGACTTAATGTAAGATTTACCCTCATCATCACTACAATAATCAGCAATAAAAATCTCTTGTAGTTTTTCAAGTTCAGATGGTGTTAATGTGTAGATATTATTTTTATCTAAATCTTCCATTAACTCTCTTGTTCTCTCTGCTCCAAATAAGCTAAATAAAACTCTCTCAACATTTGAAGATTTTAAAATATCCATAGCTGGAGATGTTGTTAGTTTTAGTTCAGAATCTCTTATATCGTAGATTCCTGTTTGGATTAGACGAGTTAAAATGTTGTTTTCATTTGATGATATAACTAACTTTTCAACAGGAAGTCCCATCTCTTTAGCATAAAAACCACCAAGAACATTTCCAAAATTTCCACTAGGTACATTAAGATAAACTTTTTCACCAATCTCTATAGCATTTTGTCTAACTAACTCAAGATAGTTATGTATGTGATAAACTATTTGAAATATGATTCTTCCAAAGTTAACAGAGTTAGCAGCAGATAGTGAGATATTCTTTTTATTAAGATTCTCTTTAAAACTTGGAGAAGCTAAAAGAGTTTTTAATGCTCCTTGAGCATCATCAAAACTACCTTTAATACCTATTATTTTTAAGTTTTTAGCTTCCTCTGTAACCATCTGAAGTCTTTGAACATCGGATGTTCCATTTGCTGGGTACATACAAACTACTTGAACATTCTTTTTATTTTTAAAAGTTTCTAGTGCTGCTGGTCCAGTGTCACCACTTGTTGCTGCTAAAATTAGGTAGTTTTCATCTTTCTTTTGAGCAATAGATGAAAGAATCTCACCAAATGGTTGAAGTGCCATATCTTTAAAAGCACGAGTTGGACCATGGTAAAGTTCACTAACATATAGATTTTCTTTTAGTTTTATTACAGGAACAGGGTTTGAAGAATCGTCAAACTTATCGTAAAGTGATAATGCTTTGTCAATTACACTTTGCTCAATATCTATCTCAAAACGGCTAAGTAGGTCAGATGCTAACTCTTTGTATGAAGATTCTAAATGTTTTTCTAAAAACTCATTACCAAGATTTGGTAAGTTTTCTGGTACATAAAGCCCACCAAAAGATGCGATAGGAGCTAAAATAGCTTGTGAAAAAGTAACTGTTTCAGGAGTATCTTTTTCTACTCCCCTTGTTTGAATAAAGTTCATTGTTCTCTCTGCTTTTAAATTTTTGGAATTATATCTAAATTTTCTTAACTTCTTTTTCTATAAAACTCTTTTTTAAACTCATCAAATTTATCTTCTAAGATAGCTTCTCTAACCTCTCGCATAAGATTTAAATAGTAGTGAAGATTGTGAATTGTAGCAAGTCTAAAGTATGCTATCTCTCTAGCACGGAAAAGGTGGTTCATGTATGCTCTAGAGTATCTTTGACAAGTTAAACATTTACACTCTGGGTCTATAGGTGCTGAATCCTCTTTAAATTTAGCACCTTTAATGTTCATACGACCAAATGATGTAAATAGTGTTCCATTTCTAGCATTTCTAGTTGGCATTACACAGTCAAACATATCGATTCCTCTTTCTATGTTTTCTATCAAATCTTCTGGAGTTCCAACACCCATAAGGTAACGAGGTTTATCTTTTGGCATATACTGAGTTGTATGTTCAACTGTATCGTACATTTCATTGTTTAGTTCACCAACACTAAGCCCACCTATCGCAAAACCATCATAATCTAAAGCACAAAGTTCAGTAGCACTTTTAGTTCTAAAAGCTTTATCTGTTCCACCTTGAATGATGGCAAAGATATTTTGCTCAACACCAACACCCTCTTTTTGTTTAGCACGAAAATAATCTATAGATTCTTTAGCCCAAGCAGTAGTTCTCTCAATGCTGAGTTTGATTCTCTCTTGTGTAGCTGGAAGTGCTACTAAATCATCAAGTATCATCATAATATCTGAACCTAAATTGTGTTGAATATCTATAACTTTTTTAGGTGTGAAAAAATGTTTACTTCCATCTATATGACTTCTAAATTCTATACCATTCTCTTTAGGTTTAGATATATCGCTAAGTGAGAAAGCTTGAAAACCACCACTATCTGTTAAAAAACTTTTAGGGTATGTTGTAAAACCGTGAAGTTTTCCCATCTTAGCTATTGTTTTATCTCCAGGGCGAAGGTAAGTGTGGTAAGTATTTGCTAAGATTATCTCAGCACCTAAAAGGTTTAACACATCATCCATATCGAGAGCTTTAACACTTCCTAATGTTCCAACAGGCATAAACACAGGAGTTTTTATAGTTGAGTGGGTAGTTTTTATAGTACAAGCACGAGCATTTTTTGAGGTAGCATCTAAAGTAAATTCCATAATTAATTGGTGTCCTAAAGTTTTTTTGTTATTATAGCAATAAATAAGCTATTAAAAGGAATAAAAATGGAAGATATTTTATATGCTCCTTGGCGAGATGATTATGTTACAGGTGAAAAGATAGAGGGGTGTGTATTTTGTCACATTAGTAAAACTTCAAATCAAGATGATAAGTTACATATTTTACATAAAGATGAATTTTGTTTTATAGTTATGAATCGTTACCCTTATACTCCAGCCCATTTTATGATAATTCCACATACTCATACAGATAAATTAGAAGAATTAGATTCTAAAGTATGGTTACATATGAGTTCTTTGGCTCAAAAATGTGTAAGGATGTTAAAAGATGGATTTGGTGCTAATGGTGTGAATCTTGGTATGAATCTTGGAAAAGCAGGTGGGGCAGGGATAGCAGAGCATATACACCTACATTTAGTTCCAAGATGGAGTGGAGATACAAATTTTATGACCTCTATTGGTAATACTAGAGTCTATTCTACAGACTTTGAGAAAATATATAAAAAGATTAAAGAGTTAATTCCGAAATATATTTGATATAATTAGATAAATATAAAGGTAGATACAATGCAGTTATTACACAGTTCTCAGTATGCGATTCGTATTTTAAGCTATATAGCGAATCATCATGATAAATCTTTATACAGTGCAAAAGAGTTGTCTATAGTGTTAGATATACCCTATAAATTTTTAACTAAAATAATGGTAGATTTGGTGAATGCTGAATTTATTATTTCTATCAGGGGGCGAGATGGTGGATACAAACTAAAAAGATTAGCTTCCGAAATAACAGTTATGGAGATTTTAAATTCATTTAATGAGTTTGTAAATAATGAAGAGTGTGTTTTAGGTATTGGAAAATGTGATGGAAAACATAAATGTGCTATGCATGATAAATGGGTTGAACCTAAAGAGTTGATTCATCATATGTTTGAAATTACAACACTAGAAAATCTTGATGGTGAAAATTATAAGTTATAAACTTGTATAAATTTATAACTTATAATGCTTTACATATAATTGTAAATAATAATTAAGTTAATAAACAGTAAACTAAACTATTAATTTAAAGAAGAAATCGGAGAGTTTAATATGAATATAGTTACGGATGTATCGATAAAAACAAAAAGTTTAGGACTTATTTTTGGTTCTTTACTTTTTATGGCATTAGTTGTTACAGGGATAGTTTCCATTAAAAGTGAAGAGATGATGTTAAAAGAAAATTATAGTTCTTTGTCCTCAGCTAATGAAATAAAAAAAACACAAATAGAAAACTTTTTTAATGATATAAAATCTGACATAGAAGTTTTAAGTAAATCTTTAGATACTAGAAATCTAGTAAATGACTTAATAGATACTCATAAACAGTTGGAGGTTCAAGCTACCGATAAATATCCAATAGAGAATGAATTAACAAAAGAGAAAACTGCTACACATGAAGAGTTCTTTCAAACTTATGCTAAAGAATACGGCTTTTATGATGTTTTTATTATCTGTGCTAAGCATGGTCATGTTATGTACACTCAGGCAAAAGAATCTGATTATGGTGCTAATGTTGGTAGTGGAAGTTTAAAAAATAGTGGTCTTGGTGAAGTTTGGAAAAAAGTTGTAGCTACAAAAAGAACTGTATTTGTAGATATGGCTCCTTATGCTCCTAGTAACAATGCTCCAGCTATGTTTGTTGGTACTCCTGTATATGTAGACGGTATTTTTAAGTCTGTTTTAGTTTTTCAAATCTCTGATGCTTCTATGAATAAAATTATGCAGTTTAGAAAAGGGTATGGAGAAACTCAAGAGGATTATCTTGTTGGTCAAAATAAACTTATGAGAAGTGATAGCTTCTTAGACCCTCAAGGTCATTCACTAAAAGCTTCATTTGCTAATCCATCAAAAGGTAGAGTAGATACTGAGGCTAGTAGAGAAGCGTTATTTGGTAAGCACAATACAAAAATAATTATAGACTATAATGGGAATCCTGTTCTTTCAGCTTATAGCCCTTTAAATATTAATAACGATATAACTTGGGCTATTATATCTGAGATAGATGAAGCTGAAGTTTTAGAGATACCTCATGCTTTTCAAATAGATATTTTAATAACATCAGTAATTGTATTTATTATTTCATTATTGATATCTTTATTTTTACTAAATTTCGCACTTGTTAAACCACTTAAAGAGTTAGAAGATAGAGCAAAAGATTTGGCTGAGGGTGAGGGTGATTTAACTCAAAGATTGGAAATTAAAGGTAATAATGAGATAGCTATTGTTGCTAAATATATAAATGGATTTATAGAAAAAGTTCAAGATACAATTGTTCAAGCAAAATCAACAAGTAATGAAAACTCTTCAGTTGCTGAAGAGTTGTCGAGAACATCACTTCAAATTGGTCAAAAAGCTGAAGAAGAATCTGCTATTGTTGGTGAAGTTAGTAC
>Ga0256824_10001028_pt1 | contig 10786 bp, 13 predicted proteins | sample CV67metaG_FD_191570 | JGI IMG/M metagenome (GOLD analysis project Ga0256824, IMG submission 191570) | Hydrothermal vent microbial communities from East Pacific Rise, Pacific Ocean - CV67 | ecosystem: Environmental > Aquatic > Marine > Hydrothermal vents | place: Pacific Ocean: East Pacific Rise...
TTTTTACTGATACATTTTGTAATATAAAAAGGAGCATTCAAATTCGTATTAATCACATCTTCCCAATCATTCTCTTCCATAAAGAAAAATAAACTATCTCTAATGATTCCCGCATTATTTATAAGTACATCGACATTTAATTCTTCTAATGTTGACTTTATAGCTTCTTTATTTTGCATATCAAAATGAATCAGCTCTCCCTTGCCTATATCCTCCAAAAGAGATTCTGCTTTGGTTCTATTTTTATTGTAGTGAACATAAACATAATATCCATGTTTAGCAAACTCGTGTACAATCGCTGTTCCTATAGAGCCCGTTGCACCTGTCACTAAAACTTTTAATGCTTCCATGTTAACTAAACTTCTGAGATATCAATAATGATTTCATATTTTGAATATCTATATCCATTCTTCTGTCTTCACGTAAAGGTTTGACAATGACCCTAATCTCATCATAAATAGTTTTAAGATGCTGTGATACTTTGTCTTGACCACGTATATCTACAGCTTGAGCCATACCTATAAATGCAATAGAAAGCATATTGTGTAAATCTGGAATCATTTTAGCAAAATCATTGGCTGCAGTTGTTCCCATAGAAACCTTATCTTGGTTGAGTGACTCAGTAGGACGAGAATGTATAGATGCTGCTGTGGTATTTTTAATCACATCAGCACTTACAGAACTAAGCGTAATTTGCATCGCCTTAAACCCATGGTAATACGACTCTGGTGTTAGTTTTAAATTTTCACCCAATCCTCTATTAAATTTATGGTCTACGAGTAGAGCAAACTCTTTGTCTAGTAAATCAGCTAAGTTTGCTGCACAAATTTTCATGGTATCCATCGCATGTGCTACATAGCCTCCATAAAAATTCCCTGAAGTGTATATCTTTTTGTTTTTACCATCAATCAAGGGATTATCATTCACAGAGTTTATTTCTGTTTCTATCCAATGCTTGGCAATAGTTAAATTATCTCTAATCACACCCAATACTTGCGGTGCACATCGCATAGAATAATTATCTTGTATATTTAAATCATTGTCTTCAAAAAACTTTGTGTAACGTTCATCTCTACCGTGTGTTAATTTTGAGCCTAACATTTTACGTTGAATGTTTTTAGCAGAGGCAATTTGTCCCGAAAAAGGTTTAGAATCATGTACAAAGTCTGACACAGGTGTATCATCTCCCAATAAAACTTCAAACATACCCGCAACATAAGACTCCATAGAGTCCAAGATTACTTCAAAAGCTTCCAGTGCATCAAGAGCAATAGCACTCATAATAGTTGTACCATTCATAATGGCTAAGGCCTCTTTGGGCATGAACACATAAGGTTCTATGTTCAACTCTGAATAGACCTCAGTTACATCACGTATTTCATCTTTATAGTAGACTTCACGTTCTCCTGCTATCACTGCAGCAATGTATGACAAGGGTGTTAAGTCACCACTTGCTCCAACAGAACCTTGGGAAGGGATCACAGGTATGATGTCTTTTTCAATCAGTAATCGCAGGCGATCTAATAACGTCATACTCACTGCCGAACGTCCTTTACTTAAAGAAATAGCTCGCATAATGACCGCATAACGACACACTTTTTTACTAAGATTAACACCTACACCACAACCATGAAACCTAAATAAGTTTTTTTGCAAGGCTTGACTATCTTCATATGAAACATAGTTTTTCCCACTTGCTCCATACCCCGTAGTAATACCATAAATAGGTTTTGTTTTAATCTGCTCCATCAAAAAATCATGTGCTTCTGTTATCGTCTCTGTGAAAGCTATATCTTTTGATATTTCAATATTTTTTGCCAATATAATATCTTCAAGACTTATATTTCTAGTGTCAATCGTTAAGGTCATTTTTTCTCCCAAAAATTGTATAAATTAAACCATTGACTAGGATATAATCTTACAATCTCTTCAAATTTTTTTACATATGTTTCTAATGCTTCGTGTACAGCATCCGCTTCTTTTTTATTCTTATTCATGACAATATGAATATATTCTACTTTATACTGTTGTAAGTCTGTCCAAATAATGAAATATGCCAATAAAGGTTTATCAACTTTATAGGCCACTTGAAATGGATTTTTATTGAATTTTGCCATTTCACCTAAAAACATGACTTCTACTTCAGCCTTTTTATTGGCTACTCTGTCTGCCATAATAGCAACAATTTCTTCATTCATTAATGCATTTGCTATTTCTATAGAGACTGAGATAGTCCCTTTATTGATATCAATAACATTTACTTTTGATTCAATCTCAAGATCTTTTTCTATACTTTTTATATCTACAAGCATTGCCTCTTGCATGACTATATTTATTTTATTTTTGACATGTGAACCTGATGTTGAAGCTCCCCATCCACCAAAATGTGAATAAACCAACACGGAACCTGATGCCAATATTTCAACAGGTACTTCATTGGTTTCATATTTAAAGTCATAATCTTCAGGGTGAATTTTAGATATAAACCTGTCTACCATAGAAATGGCAAACATTCTTAAATGTGTATAGTATACTTTAGAAGTAAACTCAACATTTAAATGTTTATAATATTCACCTAATGACTCTTTAACATTTTTAGCGATTAAAAAATAAAAAAATGTGACGGGATACATAAAATAATATATAAACTTATAACCAAACAAACTATATAAATCTAGTACCAATTGAATGCTTTTTTTACTTCCTCTTTGTTTTGTCTGATGCATTTTCTATTATTTTATTTTAAATAATTTTTTTATTTTATCTACAAATCTATGAAATAATATTTGTAAATGTACCCATACAATGGACATCGTATCTTCGAAGTTCCTAAAATGGCTCACACGTTCTTCTGCTAAAGGGTAGTAACACTCTATGCCCACTTCTTTAATGTTTTTTCCCTCTTGCGCATGTCTGATAAGTACTTCCATCTCCCAATCAAACTTTTTAGTTTGTATCGGAAGGTCTAGTATTGATACAGGATAAATCCTGTATCCTGAGAGGGAGTCTGATATCATCATTTTTGTATTGAGTTTTGCCCAAATATTACTAAACCATCTTCCAAATTTAGAGCCTAAAGGTACATTTTTCAAATTAAAGTTTCGTGCCCCTATAATGATTTCATCTTGATGACATTCATTTATAAGTAACTGTGCCTGTGATGCCAAATGCTGCCCATCACCGTCCATACTTAGAACATAGAGATACCCTAATTCTTTGGCTCTTTGTGTACCACTTATAATGGCCTGACCCTTCCCTTGATTCAGCTCATGACGGATGAAATGTATTTCTTTTTGTTCATCTAATGTAAAAATATCTTTTACAGATGTATCTGAACCATCATCAACCACAATGACTTCATAGTCATGTGCTAGAATATCTTCTATTACTTTTTTAATACTTCCCAAATTATTATAGGTAGGGACAACAACTATCACTTTATTTTGTTTCATATATTATCTCACTCACTTTTACATTCCGTCTAAAAATTTTTATTTTTCGTTTTTTTTCACTTTTAGAAACTTCACATTCTAATATATCATTTGGAAAGATATTTTTTATAAATTTACTTTTATGGATAGTCACAATTTCATCTTCAAATAACGTTGCCATTATATCAATAAGAGCAAATCCAGGCAATAGAGGATACTTCGGAAAATGTGCTTCAAATAATGGATGTGAGCTATCAGCCAACTGCACAAATACATTGTTATTATCTTGAAGTATTCTAGTATATAATTTACCTATCAATTCATGTCCCCTTGCCTTACCCTATATAAGTACTATAATTTTATCCAAAACTAAATAAAACTACTATACAATCTTACACTTTATACCTAACCCCATAAAATAATGAGAAGAAATATGCAAAACTTTTTTACAGAAAATGATACAAAAAACGCATTAGAAGCACAATATGCTGCACAAAAAATAGCATTTGCTCCTATTATCTTTCAAGTGGCAAAAGCAATGAGAGATTTAGGTATTTTAGAAGTCTTATATACGCATGATAAAGCAGGTCTTAGTATTGATGAAATTAGTCAAAAAGTAGAGATCTCTACCTATGGAGTGAAAACACTCCTTGAGACCTCTTTAAGTGCAGATATCGTTAAGCTCATTGAAGAAAAATTCTACATCACAAAGACAGGTTATTTTTTACTTAAAGATGAAATGACTAATATTAATATGAACTATAATCATTATGTTAATTACCAAGGTCTCTACTACTTAGAAGAGTCTATTCGGGAAGAAAAACCCTTAGGGTTAAAAGTATTTGGAGATTGGGACACTATTTACCCTGCGCTTTCATCTTTACCAGAGAAGGCCCAAAAAAGTTGGTTTACTTTTGATCATTATTACTCAGATAGTTCATTTGAAGATGCCATACAAATACTTCTACAGAACAAACCTAAAACACTTTTAGATATAGGAGGAAATACAGGAAAGTTTTCTATGCAACTTTCAGAAGCAAATTCTGATATTTCTGTCACTATATGTGATCTACCTGAGCAAATAATACTCGCTCAAAAAAATATTAAAAATGCTGATTTAGAAAAGAGAATAGACTTTATATCTCAAAATATATTAGATGAGTCAAAAAGTATTCCAACAGGATATGATATCATATGGATGAGTCAATTCCTTGACTGTTTTAAAGAAGAAGATATCATCTCTTTACTTAAACGTGTGAAAGAAAGCATGACAGAAAATACACTCATTTATATCATGGAGCCCTTATGGGATAAACAGCGATTTGAGACGTCTGCTTATTGTATTATCAATACTTCACCCTATTTTACTGCTATGGCAAATGGCTACAGTAAAATGTTCAACGCAAAAGATATGCTAGCGTACATTCATCAAGCAGGACTTGAAGTTATAGAAGAAATAGATAACATTGGTATCTGTCAAAGTATTATTATTTGTAAATAGTCTCTTTTACTTTAAAACTTGATAGATACTTTCAATCGCTCTTTTAGGTGAATGAACAAACATATTTGTCTCATCCCATACATATCCACTCAAGACGGAGACTACCTTACGTTCTATTTTATCTGCTGTGAGTTTGTCTGAAAAAAGTATCGTTTGTAAACGTCCATCATACCAAGCATTGACATATTCTCGAAAAACATCAATCCCAACCATCATGTAGGCTTCATAGTCGGATTGCCAATCGACTTCTTTACCCTTAAATTCATCCATAATCAAATTTGCAGCCCTAACCCCTGACTCAAGTGCAAGGGTTACCCCTGAAGAAAAAATAGGATCTAAGAACTCCGTGGCATTACCTACAAGTAGAAAGTTTTTTCCAAACATTGTTTTTACATCAGAAGAATACCCATCAATCGTGCCTACTTCATTTATCTTTGTAGCCTCAGAATAACGTGCTTTTGCATGCGCATTATTTTCAACTATATAGTTCCAAAATGCATTTTCATCACCATCAAATGCCTGAAAATATGCATTTGAACAAACAATTCCTACTGAAGTTTCCGTAGGACTTAAGGGTATGTTCCATATCCAAGCATCATTGTCTCCCACGATATACACAGAAATATATCCATCTGTGCCATCTGTAGTACGTCTGTCATTTTTAACCCTACAAAAAACGGCTCGTCTAGAAGACAAAGATGAGTGAGATTCAAGATCTAACAGTCTAGGTAATACACGGCCATATCCAGAAGCATCAATAACTTTTTTTGCTTGATACTGCGCTTCTTGACCTTCTTTATCTACTACAGTTACAATATTTTCATTTTCATCATAAGCAATAACTTCAGTCTCCATACTTATATCTGCACCACATTTTTCAGCATTGTCTAACAGTAACTTATCAAAAATCTCACGTCGTACTTGAAAAGAGCTATCATGTTTTTGCCCTAAATTCTCGCTAAAGTGTATCACTTTATAATCGTTTTGTTCATTTTTAAAGGTCACACCACCTTTTAATTGAAAACCTTCAGCTATCACTTCATCTAAAATACCTGCTTCATCAAGTAGTTCATTACATCTAGGGAGTAAAGATTCACCTATAACAAAACGTGGGAACTTCATTTTTTCAATGACTTTTACACTATGCCCAGCATTTCCTAACTGAATAGCTGCTATAGACCCAGCAGGTCCTCCTCCGATAATCACAACATCATAATACGTTATCATATTTCAACCCTATACTTTTATTTGTAATGTGAAAGAACCACTCACTACTTTGAGTCCCGTTTTTTTACATGATGCTTCAAAATCAAATTGATGATACTGTGCTATATGCACATTTTTATACACTTTGAACTGATATTGTGTTTTCACTATATCATCTAATCGTTTTACATCTTTTCCCATAGTTAAAAAACCCATTTTTACATCTTCTTTGGTATTAAATCCAGAAGTACATTGTGCTGCTGCTTCTAGGAACATAGCTAAAGTGGGTACACAAGGGAAAACACATTCAACCACAACATAATCCTCTGTACATACAAAAACTTTTTTAGCAAAAACTAAAAGTGCCCCATGAGGTAAGGTCATAACTGAACCTCTATCACATTTACTTCTCCAACTTCACATTGTTTTGCAATAGTTAACATAGTACGCACAGAGTGTGGGACTTTAGAATCCCCCACACTCTTAGTAAACTTTATCGTAGGTGCTTCATCTGTAAGTCTTACTTTTAATGCCACAGCACATTCTAAATACTGTTCACAAACATTCAGCTTTTCAATGCCTGCAATATTTAACGTCTCTGTAACCAAAAGTAAAAGAGTATCTCCATCTAATGCCTTAACTGAACCTACTTTTAAAACACTATCAGATGTTTTGTCCCCACTTGAAATAGTAAGGAGTTCTTCTTCATTTTCTTGTAATATAGACAAATATGATATGGCCGTATTGTAAACAGAATTTTGAAAATATGTTGGGCTGATAGCTTCTTTGTTACTGATAGAATTTAAAATATTTGCAGTCGATTCCAACTCACCAAAACTACTCCCATAAACGATACGTCCCTTAGTAAAAGAAACTTCATTTGACAAATAAATAGCAATTTTCGCTGCACGTGTAAGCCGTCGTCTTGTCATCATTTTAGGGACTAATATTTTTGTGTTTAATCCTTCTATTTCTTTTGCTCCAAAAGCATAGGCACTTTGTATAATTTTTAATCGTATAGACTTCATTTGAGCCTTCCAAAAACAAGGCTACAGTTATTTCCACCAAAAGCAAATGCGTTACTCATCACATATTGAATACCTGTATCACTAGCGTCATTTCGTAAATTTATTTCTGTATTTGAAGGATCTTGTAAAAAATGATTGGGGGGCAGTACTTGTTTTTCTATCACCATATAAGAAACAATGGCCTCTAAAGCTCCAGAAGCACCTAGAGTATGTCCTGTGATCGATTTAGTAGAACTGACAAAAGGTTTATGTGGGAACAATGAGACAATGGCCTCTGCCTCTGCACTGTCATTTGCTTCAGTACCTGTACCATGTGCATTTATATAGTCTATATCATTGCTCGTTATCTTTGCCATGTTAAGCGCTTTTTGCATCGCACAAAAGGCACCTTCTCCTTTAGGTTTAGGATGTGTCATATGGTAGGCATCTGAACTATAACCAACCCCACACACTTCCATACTCCCATCCCTACTTTGTGTCTCAAGTAACAAACACGCAACAGCTTCACTCACGTTCATTCCATCTCTATTTTCATCAAATGGTTTACAAGGATTAGACGAGAGTACCCCTAATGCTAAAAAACCACCTACCGTGGTTTGAGAGAGACTATCTGCCCCAACAACCAGTACATTTTTATATAAACCTTTAGACAGAACCTCATAGGCATAGCCAATAGCATTTGCACTAGAAGTACAAGCAGTAGAAAAAGAAACATCATCATAAAACTCAAATGTATCATTTAAACAATTTGAGATAACCTGAATATGATGCATATTGGGGTCTATATCCGCATATTCCCCTCTCTGCATATAAATATCTTCTGTTGTTTGCATACCGCCAACTGAAGAACCTATAACTAGTAGTGTCTCTTCATAGTTTTCCAATTGGCTATTGTCTAAAATATTTTGGCACTCGGAAATAAGGACATCAAAAAAAGTACCTTCTGTATCTAATTTCCCAAGAGCAGGATTGGCATTAAAAAAATACTTTCTATCTTGTTTTATACCCGTAACACCGCTAAGAATATTTTGAAATAAAATTTGATTATTTTTCCCTGCACAAGAAACAGAAGAAGTAGTCGTAATGTATACCCTATTTTTCATTTGCATTGATATAGTTTAGAAGACTTTGAATAGAGGCAAAAATAGTTTGATACTGTTTTGAGTCTGTTATTTTAACCCCATACTCTTTTTCTATCGCTAAAACCAACTCTATAGAATCAACTGAATCTAACCCTAATCCATCATCACCAAATAGTGCATCATTGTCATCAATATCATCGGGTGTCATATCTTCAAGGTTTAAATATTTAATTAATACCTTTTTAAACTCTTCACTTGTTAGCATTAAACTGTCCTATTCATGTATATATCATCAATTTTACCTTATTATCACTTATATTTTGATGTAATTATTAGATGGCATAGTAAGGCTTGCTTCAGCATATGCTTGTTAAAATTAGTATGTATAATCCTACTAGGAATATACTAAAATAAGTATAAGAGAAATTAAAAATGTATACAGTACTCCTATTAGCTATTACTTCATTATCCACAAAGTTCTATTGTGCTTGAACTACAACCTGTAGAAAAAATAAAGCACATGTCTAAAGAAAACTTTATAAAAGTGTACAAAAATAAAAATAAACCCGTTGTTATCACTGAACTGACAGAAAAATGGCCAGCACGTAAAAAGTGGGATATTGAATATATACAAAAAGTAGCTGGTGATGTTATGGTACCACTATACGACAGTAAGCCCTCTACAGATAGAAAACATCAGCATGCTGCTGCTACACATATGCCACTTAAATCCTATATAGATTTATTGAAAAATGGAGAAAGTGACCTTCGTCTATTTTTTTATAATATCCTAGCAGGCGCCCCTCAATTAACAAAAGATTTTAACTACCCTGATATTGGACTAAAATTATTTAAAAAATTGCCTGTTTTATTTTTAGGGGGAAAAGATGCAAGAGTACAAATGCATTTTGATATTGATATGGCAGATATCTTACTTTGTCATTTTGGTGGCAAAAAAAGGATTATGTTATTTCCTCCAGAACAAACAAAAAACATCTACCGCGTACCCTTTTCTTTTAGCAGTCTGAATACCATAAACTATGAAAACCCTGACTATGAGAAATATCCTGCATTAAAAAATCTAAAAGGGCAAATGACAGAATTAAACCATGGTGATGTGATTTATATTCCTTCAGGATATTGGCACTATGTGATGTATGATGACATTGGTTTTTCTATGGCATTAAGGGCTTTCCCCAGAAAACCAAAGCCAGCGCTAAAACTACTTTACAATCTTTTAGTAGTTCGTACTGTTGATGGTCTTATGCGTAAAGTCATAGGTCAATCATGGAATGAAAGAAATGAAAGATTAACGCTAGAAAAGCGCTAAAACAATTCTAATAGTAATCAGATTATTTTAAAATTTATACCCAAAATAAAGATAAAGAAAACCTGTTGTATCTATTTCCTTATATTTAAACCCTGGAACATACACAAAGTTTACACTTACATCTTTATAGTAAAAGTTAACCGCTGGTCCAAAACCTCCTGTTAACCCATATTTACCATCTTCTCTACTTTTATCATCATCTGTATATATTTTTTTTATACCAAAAAAACCAGTTACTCCTACAGCTGTATCTATTACCCCCGTGTCAAAACGATAATAATGCCCCAACCCAACACTCCCTTGCAGGTTTTCAAAAGAATCATTTAAAAGTAAAATATTTGTGGCAAAATATATATCCTTATAATTTTCAAAAAAAGTATATTCATATCCTACCCCATAGTTAAAGGCATTATACTTTTCAGAAAATCGATCATATGTATGTTCATGTATAGTAAACCCACTCACTAAAAATCTTTGTTCATTTGCAAAAATAGGTAATGTAAGTAATAGTAAAAGTAAAAGTTTCATATCTCTCCTGTCATTAATTTATCAAAAAAAATCGATACATTATTTATAGTGTTTTTATTCTTCTGTCGCATCATGTACTGCTTTTTTAGAATCATTCCAAGCTGTTTTGGAAACTATTTTTGTTTCATGCCATGCTTTTTTCGATATATCTTTAGTTTCATGCCATATCCCCTTGGAATCATGTTTAATACCCTTAGATGTAGCACATCCACCGATAAATATAACTATATACAAACTTAATAAAATCAATATTTTTTTCATTTACCAATCCTTTATTATTAAATAAGAAACTAAACTAGTTTAGATTTTTTCCATTCTATTGAAAGTTTACTAATATTATCTTAGTATAACTACAAAATAGACTTAATAGTGTTTTGAAGCACCCATTTTTTATTAAATCAAGTTTGGAGAAGAAAAAGGAAAGAAAATAACAACATTCTCATAAAATGTATTCAAAGAAAATTGCACAGTTAAAAAATAAAAATAAAGGACACGACTAATACATGGAATTTACTTCATTTTTAACATCGACTTAACAAAAGTATACTATAGTTTTACAAAAATGGATAAACACAGATGGGCAATATAGACTTAATTATCATTCTAACCACAGCCTTTTTAGGTTCAGTAGGACACTGCATCGGTATGTGTGGAGGCATCGTCGTGGCCTACTCATCTTC
>Ga0256824_10001029_pt1 | contig 10775 bp, 10 predicted proteins | sample CV67metaG_FD_191570 | JGI IMG/M metagenome (GOLD analysis project Ga0256824, IMG submission 191570) | Hydrothermal vent microbial communities from East Pacific Rise, Pacific Ocean - CV67 | ecosystem: Environmental > Aquatic > Marine > Hydrothermal vents | place: Pacific Ocean: East Pacific Rise...
CTTCATCTGCTATCTGATTAGATTTATGAAGTTTACTTTCAATATCTGCTTTTGTTATACCTTTTTCTTTCATCATAGCTTTTGCTTGAGGAGTATCTAGGAGTGTTGGGTCTGACATAACAGCAGCCTTAAACTGGTCTATGTTGGGAGCTCCAAAAAGGGTCAAAGTGAGAAATAAAAAAATGCTTAAAATACGAGTTAACATACTTGTCCTTACGAAAAATTTTCTTATTATACTTAAGTGACTATTAGAGAGTTGTTAAACTTGGGTATAATACATTTCATAAACTACAAATACAGGTCACTTTCAATATGCTAAATCTTAAAAACCCAAATCTTTATAACAACCGTGAACTCTCTTGGTTACAGTTCAATACTCGTGTTTTAAAACAAGCACAAGATGAATCTCTTCCACTTTTAGAACGTCTTAAATTTCTTGCTATTTATGGTACAAATTTAGATGAATTTTATATGATTCGTGTTGCAGGTTTGAAGAAACTTTTCTCGGCAGGAATTATTGTAAGTGGTGCTGACAAACTCACACCGCTACAACAACTTCGTGAGATTAGAACCTATCTCCATCAAGAGCAGCAAGTTATAGAACACTGCCGTAATGAGATTCTTAAAAAGCTGGAAGATGAAGGTATAGTTGTAAAAACATACGATGAAGCAAGTAATCAAGAGAAGGGAAAACTCAACCAATATTTTAATGAAAACATCTATCCTGTAATTATCCCAATTGCTATAGATGCAACCCACCCATTTCCACACCTTAACAACCTAAGTTTTGGACTTATCGTAAAACTAAGAGATAGTGATGATGAGACTATTGAGCATTTTGGACTTATTCGTATTCCTCGTGTCTTAAGCCGTTTTATTGAGCTTGAAAATGGTGTCTATATTCCTATCGAGACTATTGTTGCGCAACATGTTGAAGATCTTTTTCCGGGCTTTACACTTCTAAAATATGCTGCGTTTAGAGTTACAAGAAACGCAGACATTGCGATAGAAGAAGAAGAAGCTGATGACTTTATGGAAATCCTTGAAGAGGGACTTAAACTTCGTCGTAAGGGAGAGATGGTTCGCCTTGAAGTTGGTTCAAACGCAGATGATGAAATTATTAACTTTTTTAACCGTCATACCAATGTATTTAAAGATGACATTTATAAATTTCACACTTCATTAAACCTCTCTAGTCTCTGGCAAATAGTAGGAAATAAAGACTTTGCACATCTTCTTTCACCTCCTTTTAAACCGAAGAATCTACCACCTATGGACTCTACAGAAAATATCTTTACAACTCTAGAAAAACAAGATGTTTTAATGTACCACCCATATGAGAGTTTTGAGCCTGTTGTTAAGTTTATTCAAACTTCGAGTAAAGATCCTGATGTTGTTTCTATTAAAATGACTCTCTACCGTTCTGGTACAAACTCACCTATAGTCCAAGCCCTTATGAGTGCTGCTGAGAGTGGTAAACAAGTAACTGTAATGGTTGAGTTAAAAGCACGCTTTGATGAAGAAAACAACCTTATCTGGGCAAAAGCACTTGAAAAAGCTGGAGCACATGTTATCTACGGAATTAAAGGTTTTAAAGTTCACGCTAAAGCAACACTTATTACACGAAGAAAAAATGGAAAACTTAAACAGTATGCACACCTAGGAACAGGAAACTATAACCCTGCCACAGCAAAAATCTATACTGATATGTCTTATATGACAAGTAAAGATGAGATTACAAATGATCTTACGAGATTTTTTCACTTTTTAACTGGTTTTAGTAAAAAAGGGAAACTCAACGAACTCTATATGGCACCTTCACAGATTAAACCAAAACTTCTCTCTCTTATTCACAATGAGACTAGACAGGGAGAAAATGGTCAGATTATCGCAAAAATAAACTCTCTCGTAGATGAGGATATCATCCGTGCACTGTATAAAGCGAGTCAAGCAGGTGTTAGAGTAAGTCTTATTGTTCGTGGAATATGTTGTTTAAAACCTGGTATTAAAGATGTAAGTGAGAACATTCGTGTTATCTCAATACTTGGTAAGTACCTAGAACACCCTCGTACTTTCTACTTTAAAAATGATGCTACAGGTGTTTACATCTCTAGTGCCGACTGGATGCCAAGAAACTTAGTTCGTAGAATTGAGCTTTTAACTGCCATAAAAGATGAGGCAGGAAAAGCAAAAATTCTTCAGATCTTACAACTTCAGTGTGCAGATAATGTACTCTCTCATGAGCTTCAAAGTGATGGCTCGTACATAAGAGTTAAAAATGAAAATAGCAAAACTCTTAACAACCATAAACATATGGAAGATTATGTAAACCGCATAGCTAAAGCAGCTAAAAAAGAGTCGGCAAGTTTTATAGCAAACCTCATGGACTCGATATACATAGACTGTAAAGAGTAAAGGAAACACTATGATATACAACTTTAAAGATTTTACACCTACTATAGGTAAAAATAGTTGGATAGCACCTTCGGCTGATGTTATCGGAGATGTAACTATAGGTGAGGATTGCTCTATTTGGTTTGGTTCAGTAGTTCGTGGTGATGTTCATTACATTACTATTGGTGACAGAACAAGTATCCAAGACCTTAGTATGGTTCATATTACCCACCACAAAAAAGCCGACAGAAGCGATGGAAGTCCTACTGTCATAGGAAGTGATGTAACCATAGGACACCGCGTTATGCTTCATGGTTGTACTATAGAAGATGCTTGTCTTATAGGAATGAGTGCTACAATACTTGATAATGCAGTCATTGGAAAAGAGTCTATCGTAGGTGCTTCTTCACTTGTAACAAAAGGAAAAGTTTTTCCACCCCGTTCACTTATTATGGGAAGTCCTGCAAAAGTAGTAAGAGAGCTAACGGACGAAGAAGTAGCTGAATTATATGCTTCAGCTAAAAGATATGTTAGTTTTAAAAATGAGTATCAGTCATAATAAATTTAATCATAAAACTAACTATACTTATCTCTATTGTTCTCCTTCCAAACATACAGGCTAAGGAGCGATCTAAACAAAATATTGAACAGATTGTTCAAAACTATTCCAAAGAGCATAATAATACCGGTGTTTTACTATTAATTCATGAAAATGGGATGAGCAGACTTTTTTCGGCAGGGTATGCTAATAAAAATACTAAAAAGGTCATGTATAAGGATGATCTATTTGAGATAGGGAGTGCTAGTAAACTCTTTACTGCAATGGCAATTTTTCAACTTATAGAGAGCGGAAAGATATCACTTAACACTTCACTCGGAGAACTTTATAAAAAAGGGAAAATTCGGAACCTAGCTAATTTTAAAGGTAAAAACTATTGGGATGATGTAACAGTAGGAATGTTACTTAACCATACAAGCGGATTTATCGACTACCTGAATGTATATCATGATGATAGCAAAGCGATTAAAATATTTTCTGATAAAAACAAAGTTTATAATTATAATACTATTATTGACTTAGCATTAAAATTTGGTGATGCAGATTTCAAACCAGGCACACAATTTGCATATTGCAATACAGGATATATTATCTTAGGCAATATTGTGACGAAAGTATCAGGAGTGCCGTGGCGAGACTACATACAAAAAAATATTTTTGATAAAGCAGGTGTCAAACATACTTATTTTGGAACTCGATTACCGCATAAAATAAGAAAAAACATGCCACTTGGATACAATGCATCTCAAATGGTAAAGATGCCTATGGCTCTTGCGAATAGTGCAGGAGAAATTGTATCGTCACTAAATGATCTTTCCGAATTAATAAGAATGTGGGAAATGGGTGCTTTTTATAAAAAAAAAGAAACTCTTAAAGTACAACTTTCTCAAGGATATAATTTCATGAGTCCTTATGTTTCTAACCTCACTTATGGTTACGGTTTAATGAAGATCGAGAATTTTTACGGACATGGAGGACAAACTTTTGGGTTCCAGTCTTATGTTACAATTAATTTGAAGTCAAAAAAAACTTATATTGTCTGTATAAATAATTCACAAGTAGGGAGTACAGATCTTTTTATGAGTCTTGAAGATATAGCCTATAAACCTTCTCGCAAGAAGTAACCCTTATGTACGATAGTCCGCATTTATTTTAACATACTCGTAACCTAAGTCACATCCAAAAGATGTGAACTTACCTTCACCTAAACCCAAATCACAAGAGATACTGAATTTATCTAGTTTCATGACCTCAGAAGCTTTTACTTCCATAGCATCATCAAACAGTAACACACCCTTATCATAAACGCAGAGTTCATTAAAAGAGATACTTAGAGTCTCTTCATCGGCATTAACACCACTAGCCCCAACAGTTGATGCTATACGACCCCAGTTAGGATCTTCACCGTAGAGTGCTGTTTTTACAAGTAGCGAGTTTGAGAGTGCTTTAGCAACAACTTCTGCTTCTACATCATTTTTTGCTCCGGTCACCTTGTAAGTCACCATTTTAGTAGCACCCTCTCCATCACGAACCATTTCAGTTGCTAAAAAAAGCATTATTTGATGTAGAGCATCTTTAAACGCAGCCCTATTGTAAGCTTCAGACTTTGCATTACTTAAAAGCATTACAGTGTCATTTGTTGAAGTATCTCCATCTACACTTGCTGCATTAAATGTAGTAAGAGTCACTACATCTAAAATCTCTTGCATTTCACTTTGAGACACTTTTGCATCGGTAGTTATAAAGCAGAGCATCGTAGCCATTGCAGGGTTTATCATCCCTGCCCCTTTTGCCATCGCACCAATGCTAAAAATACTTCCATCATCTAAAATTACTTTAAATGCAATCTCTTTAGAAAAACTATCTGTAGTCATTATTGCCTGAGCTGCTGAGTGTGGCTCTTGTTTAGTAAGGTCAAAAAGTTTTGCACCAGCGATGAGTTTCTCTTTTGGAACTCTCACACCAATAACACCAGTTGAACTCATAACAGGGTTTTTAACTTCACTAGGAAGAGTTGCTAAAATCTCTTTTATATCTTCTATTCCAGCTTTACCAGTCATCGCATTTGCATTTTTAGCATTTATGAGAATAAAGTTTGTTTTAAAGTCACCAAGTGACCGAAAATGTCTAATAGGAGCAGCAGTCATTTTATTTGTAGTAAAAACAGAAGCTATTTCACAAAGAGTATCTGAGTAGATAAATGCCATATCTTTAGCACCCTCAGCTTTAAGCCCAGCACTTATACCATCTCCATAAAAACCTGAAGCACTACATACTCCGCTTTTTAGTTGCTCTAACTTATACAAACTTCAACTCCTTAGGCTTTTCACGCTGTCTTACAAGATCTTTTGTAGCTTCTATACCTTTGAGTGTTCCTATTACAAGAAGTTTACACTCACTTGTAACTAAAACATCACCCTTAGGCATACTTATAAATTTTCCATCTTTTTTGGTAATACCTACAACTGAAGTATTTGTCATTTGACGAATATGTGTCTCTTTAAGTTTTTTAAGTACTGCCCATGAGTACTTTGGCACTTCAATATCTTGCATATCAAGTGGATTATCACTCTTATATAAAAATTCTTCGAGCATATTTTCCATATCTGGACGAGCAGCCATTGCGCTCACTCGTTGTGCTGTAAGTTTTGTAGGACTTACAACAGTGTCTGCACCTAATTTTTTTAACTTTTCTACATCGCTCATAGACTCAGCTGAAGAGATGATGTAATAAGGTCTTGGTAAGAAGTGCTCTTTTTCAAAAAGTCGAACAGAGGCAATAAGTGCAATATTATCCGCGATGGAGCTAGAGAGAGCTATTAAACCTTTAGCAGATGACAAGTGTGCTTTTAGCATTGAAAGTTCTGCATGTGGTTCAGCTTGAAGATAATGCGGATACTTAAACTCTTTTGCCCACTCATGAATCTCTGGTCTTGGATCAATAACAATGAAGGGAATGTGATTTTGACGAAGTTCTTTAGTCACTTCTATTGTATAGTCATTATGATAACACACAACAAAATGCTTTTTAAGTCTTACGATTTTGTATAACATTCTTCTCTCCTTTAGTATGGCAACTATCTGCCCCTTATTTAATTCACTTACTAAAATACCTATAGCACTAGAAAAAACTGCGAAACCTGCAATAATCAGATTAATCGTAAATAGTCTTCCTACATCTGACATAGGATGAATCTCGCCAAAACCAACAGTTGTAAAAGTTATTGCTGTTTGATATATTGCATCAAGAATTGGGAAGTCATCTATAAGAACATATCCTATACTACCAATTAGCATAACAAGTACGGTCAGGATTAAGGGTAAACGAAAAGGTTTTAGGTGTGAATATACTTCAGGGAGAAGTTTTGGGTCAGGTTTGGGAGCAATCTCCCAATTTAGAAATTTACGAATCCTCTCTAAAAGATTCATAACATTTTCCTACTACTTACGAATTTTTCTTAAGTGTACGAAGTTCTCTAGCAGAGATCTTGATCTTTTTAGTTGTACCATCTTCTAAAGTGATACGTACTGTTCTTAAGTTTAATAAAAAACGACGCTTTGTTCTGTTTTTTGCGTGAGAAACGTTGTTTCCACTCATAGGGCCCTTGCCACTAATAGCACATCTTCTTGCCATGTTGGTATCCTTGCAATGTATTTAAAGTTGCGAATTGTATCAAATAAAAGCAAAGCTAATGCTTAAGCCATATTAGATCACGATAACTTACATCATTTTATATTATCTTTATATTTATATAGCTAGAATATTAATTAATAACATTTTAACATAAAGTATAAATTTTGATTACAAATGAGATAATAGATAGTTTTATAGAAAAAATTCCTCCGGCACCTAAAGCATTAAAAGAGACTCTTCTCTTTTTAAACGCAGGGGAACTTGTTAAGGCTTCTCATGTTGCCAAAGAGGACAAAGCCCTCAGTACATACCTAAAGGTCTTAGTGAACAAACCTATCTATGGCTTTAGAAATGAAGTAAGTGATGTCTCTCAAATCTTTGGTATATTAGGGGTCTCAAAATCTCAGCAAGCAGTCTATAACTATATGATGACACTTCTTTCTCCTTCTAAATGGCAACTTTTTAAACTTAATCGTGTACTTTTTTATAATCTTCAAGCAGATCTTTCAATGAACTGGCAAAAGATACTGACACATTTAGAAATAGAGGACAAAGATATTTTAAGTAGTATATCTCTTCTTCCTGCAAGTATAATAGTAAGTGAAGCTCTCTTTTGTGAGAAAAAGAAAGATGTAGAGTTACTCCGAAGTGTAAATCCAATTGACTTAAATACTATACTTAAGAGACTTTGCAATACTGATTTATTTGACATATGTGAGCAAATTGCTACAAAATGGGAAATGCCTGCAGATGTTTCTGCAATAATTCAAGCTGCTTCAGGAGTGAAACCTTCAGAAGATGAAAGATCCAATAATCTCGGAAAATGGATGCATCTTCTTCTCTTTTATACTCTTTCTCAACCAAAGTACATAGAAGCTGAGCTTAATGACTTTATAGATTTCCAAATAGAATATGTCGAAGATATATATAGTGACTTTTCAGACTTAATGGAGATATCATGAAAGCAGTCGTTAGAAATGGAGTAGGTGTTTTCACACCCCAAGGCTTTTTAGATGGAGCAGCGAGTACAGCTATTTTAAGTATAGAAGACATAGAAGCAACTATAGCTCAAAATGCAGATATGATTCTTGTTTCACTCAAAAAAGTTATATTTTTTAACCGTAATGGTCTCGATGCTTTTGTCAAAATGTTTCACAAAGTCCGTTCAGCGAACCATTCTATAGTGGGTTTTTGTGATTACGATACGAAAAAGTATGAAGCCATCATCCGATTTTTTAAAGATGACCTCTCTTTCTCACTCTTTCGCTCTCAAGATATAGCGATGCTTTTCTCCGCAAGTTATAAAAACCAAAATAAAAATGTTCTTCTCTATAATGAAGACAAATCCCAACGTGCTGCAATGGCAATAGAACTTCACGATAATGGACACAACCCAATAATAGCTCAAACAAAAGAAGAATTTGATGAAAAATCTGATGCTGAAAATGCTTATGACCTTGTTATTACCGATACTTTTCTTGGACAGATGGGTCAAAAAGTTGCTACTCGTGTAACTGGAAATGCCATCATTTATACAGTAAGCTCATTTTTAGATGCTGAAATTGGAAATACCTTTAACATCGCCTACCACAACAACTCACTTAATGTCGGTTTTAGACTTTTCATCTTTGACACATATAAGGTTATAAGTATGAATGTTCATGCTCTCAACTTTTTCTCAAAACTTTCAAGTGCAGGTGCTGAGTATAATGCGACTATCTGTTTTGTTGGTATGAGTTTTGACAAAACACCTAAAGAGTTTAAAGAGACCCTCGAAGACTCAGGAATTATGTTTTTCAATCAAATGGATAATATTCTTCAAGACAAAGAGTTACTCGCTGAACTAGGAGCTAGTAGTGCAGCTAATGTAAAAGAAAAACGTGTACTTAACAAAGGTATAGTGACAGAACTTCCTAACTTTATTGAAGCAACTGTTGCAACCATTGAGATGATGACAAACTCTCAGGCCATCAAAGAAGCTGCAAAAGTAGATAAAATAGCAATAGCAGCTACTGAAGGAAATATCGCAAGTTCAATCGGATTTTATGGAGACATAGATGGTATGGTCATTTTAGTTTTTCCAAAAGAGATTGCAAAAAAAGCTTGTGAACTTCTCATTGGCGAAGAGACAGATGACACAGAACTCATACTTGATACCCTTGCTGAACTTGTAAATATAGTAGGTGGTAAAGTAAAAACACTTCTTGCTGACCAACACATAAGTGTTGACATTACACTTCCAAGAACTTACCCAGATATAGCATCTCTCTTAGAAATAGCACAAGACAAAAAAGGTGTTCAAGTTGACTTATCTTTTAATAACGATAAATTCCTCTTTTTCTTAACAAGATAAAAGCTACTTTACTCTATAATTTCAAAAATTATAAAGGCAATAAAATGATTAAAGTAGCACCTAGTATTCTTTCAGCAGACTTTGGAAACCTTCAACGAGATGTTGAAGAGATTTGTAATGCAGGGTGTGACTTAGTCCATGTAGATGTAATGGATGGTCATTTCGTACCAAACCTTACTATTGGGCCTGTTGTTGTCTCTAGTGTGGCTAAATGTGCTACTAAACCACTAGATATTCACTTAATGGTTGAAAACAATACTTTCTTCGTTGATCTTTTTGCACCTCTGAAGCCTGAGTATATCTCCTTTCATATAGAAGAGGAAAAACACCCTCATCGTCTTATACAGCATATTCGCTCTTTAGGTATAAAACCAGCAATTGTTTTAAACCCTCATACCCCACCGGAATTAGTAGAGTTTTTACTCAAAGACTTAGATATGGTTCTTCTCATGAGTGTTAACCCTGGTTTTGGCGGGCAGAGTTTTATTGATAGTGTTATAGAAAAAGCATCACGCTTAAATGAGATGCGTAACCGTATTAATCCTAACTGTCTTATAGAAGTAGATGGTGGAGTGAGTGATAAGAACATTCACCTCCTTAAAGATGCGGGAGTGGATGTAGTTGTTGCAGGGTCTTATGTCTTTAAGCACGAAAACCGTAAAACTGCTATAGAGACTCTTCAAGTATAATGCGCACTAAAATTTGTGGAATAACTTCACTTGAAGATGCGATGAATTCTATAGATGCAGGAGCAAATGCTCTTGGATTTGTATTTTACGACAAATCTCCTCGTTATATTACTCAAAGCCAAGCTAAAGAGATTATCTCTAAACTTCCTCCTTTTGTAGAAAAAGTTGCTCTTTTTGTAAACGAATCAGTAAAAAACATAGATGCAATATGCCAAGAGAGTGGTGCAACTTTAGCCCAACTCCATTTTGATGTATCAGCAGAGTTTTGTGACTCACTCAAAACACCCTACATAAAAGTTGTCCGTGCAAAATCAGCTGAAGATATTTTAAATTTAAAAGACGAGTACATATTAGTTGATGCCTACTGTGAAACATATGGCGGTGCTGGTAAAAGAATCAATATCGAGTGGTTTGATGGAGTTGATTGTTCTAAAATTATTTTAGCTGGTGGTCTCGACAGTACAAATGTAGCCAATTTAAAAGCATATGGATTTTTTGGCGTAGATGTAAGTAGCGGTGTTGAGATAAGCCACGGAAAAAAAGACACTCAAAAAGTACAAGAGTTTATTACAAATGCTCAATAAAGAGTTTCCCCTTGATGCAAAAAGTATCTCGCGTTTAGCAACACGAGGACTTCCCTTAGAAGTACTAAAATCTCAGATAGATGAGAGCATAGATATGTTCATAGAACTCTCTCGTGCACAGGGTGTAAACATCGTTAAACGCAGAGGCTATTTCTACTTTGATACAAAGTATATTAAACTCTCAAAAGCAGAATTTTGCATAGTAGACATAGAAACGAATGGTTCACATCTAGATAGACATCAAATAATAGAAATCGCTGCATTAAAGATAAGAGATGGAAAAATTATAGATAAATATGAGAGTTTAGTTTACACAAAAGAGATCAATCCTATAATTACTGAGATAACAGGAATAAGTGCTAAAGACACAGTAGATTCCCCTTCGCTCGAAACAGTGATGATGGAGTTTAAACTCTTTTTAGGAGATGCTATTTTTGTAGCGCATGATGTCAAGTTTGACTATAACTTCATCTCCGGATCTATGCGAAAAGTAGGTTTAGAGTCTCTTTTAAATCGTCCTCTTTGTTCACTTGGACTTGCTGAAAGAACTGTTGTATCTTTT